>ERZ857882.1961-NODE-1961-length-22633-cov-29.150633_pt1 | contig 22633 bp, 16 predicted proteins | sample MGYA00519697_ERZ857882 | MGnify/ENA primary metagenome ERZ857882 (study PRJEB31778, sample SAMEA3449373) | human gut metagenome | biome: human gut; feature: human-associated habitat; material: faeces | place: United Kingdom | collected 2010/2012 ...
ATTCCAATCGAACTCGGAGATAGCTGGTTCTCCTCGAAATAGCTTTAGGGCTAGCGTCGGATATGAGTAATGGAGGTAGAGCACTGAATGGGCTAGGGGGCATATCGCTTACCGAACCTTATCAAACTCCGAATGCCATATACTATTAGTCCGGCAGTCAGACTACGAATGATAAGATCCGTGGTCAAAAGGGAAAAAGCCCAGATCGTCAGCTAAGGTCCCAAAGTGTAAGTTAAGTGGTAAAGGATGTGGGATTTCTAAGACAACTAGGATGTTGGCTTAGAAGCAGCCACTCATTTAAAGAGTGCGTAATAGCTCACTAGTCGAGAGATCCTGCGCCGAAAATGTCCGGGGCTCAAACTTACCACCGAAGCTACGGGCTCAAGTTTACTTGAGCGGTAGAGGAGCGTCGTAATCGGGCTGAAGTCGTACCGTAAGGAGCGGTGGACTGATTACGAGTGAGAATGTTGGCATTAGTAGCGAGATGTAAGTGAGAATCTTACAGGCCGAAAATCTAAGGTTTCCTGGGGAAGGCTCGTCCGCCCAGGGTTAGTCGGGACCTAAGCCGAGGCCGAAAGGCGTAGGTGATGGACAATTGGTTGATATTCCAATACCACTATTATCGTTATTATCGATGGTGTGACGGAGAAGGATAGGATGTGCTAGCGATTGGAAATGCTAGTCTAAGCATTTAGGGAGTTAAGATAGGCAAATCCGTCTTAACAATCCTGAGGTGTGATGGGGAAGGCCATTAAGGCTGAAGTATCTGATTCCCTGCTTCCAAGAAAAGCATCTAGAGAGAGAAGTAGTGCCCGTACCGCAAACCGACACAGGTAGATGAGGAGAGAATCCTAAGGCCATCGGAAGAATTGCAGTTAAGGAACTAGGCAAATTGACCCCGTAAGTTAGCGAGAAGGGGTGCCTGCGAGAGCAGGCCGCAGAGAATAGGCCCAAGCAACTGTTTAGCAAAAACACAGGTCTCTGCTAAAGCGTAAGCTGATGTATAGGGGCTGACGCCTGCCCGGTGCTGGAAGGTTAAGGGGAACACTTAGCGCAAGCGAAGGTGTGAACTTAAGCCCCAGTAAACGGCGGCCGTAACTATAACGGTCCTAAGGTAGCGAAATTCCTTGTCAGGTAAGTTCTGACCCGCACGAATGGCGTAATGACTTGGGCACTGTCTCAACTGCAAATCCGGCGAAGTTGTAGTGCGAGTGAAGATGCTCGCTACCCGCGATTGGACGGAAAGACCCCGTAGAGCTTTACTGTAGCTTAGCATTGAGTTTCGATATTGTCTGTACAGGATAGGTGGGAGACTGAGAAGCTAGGGCGTCAGCCTTAGTGGAGTCAACCTTGGGATACCACCCTGATAGTATTGGGATTCTAACTGGACGCCATGAATCTGGTGACAGGACATTGTTAGGTGGGCAGTTTGACTGGGGCGGTCGCCTCCTAAAATGTAACGGAGGCGCCCAAAGGTTCCCTCAGAACGGTCGGAAATCGTTCGTAGAGTGCAAAGGCAGAAGGGAGCCTGACTGCGACACCCACAAGTGGAGCAGGGACGAAAGTCGGGCTTAGTGATCCGGTGGTACCTCGTGGGAGGGCCATCGCTCAACGGATAAAAGCTACCTCGGGGATAACAGGCTGATCTCCCCCAAGAGTCCACATCGACGGGGAGGTTTGGCACCTCGATGTCGGCTCGTCGCATCCTGGGGCTGTAGTAGGTCCCAAGGGTTGGGCTGTTCGCCCATTAAAGCGGCACGCGAGCTGGGTTCAGAACGTCGTGAGACAGTTCGGTCCCTATCCGTCGCGGGCGTAGGAAATTTGAGAGGAGCTGTCCTTAGTACGAGAGGACCGGGATGGACTGACCTCTGGTGCACCAGTTGTTCCGCCAGGAGCATGGCTGGGTAGCTAAGTCGGGAAGGGATAAACGCTGAAGGCATCTAAGCGTGAAGCCCCCCTCAAGATGAGATTTCCCATAGCATAAGCTAGTAAGACCCCTTGAAGAACACAAGGTTGATAGGTCAGAGGTGTAAGTGTGGTAACATATTTAGCTGACTGATACTAATAGGTCGAGGGCTTGACCAATAATATTCAAGAAGGAAACTCAGCAAGCTGAGTAAATTCGAGAAACAAAATCAAAGATTTTGGCTCTCATTCATGTGCAATTTTCAGAGAATACTCTGAAAAAGGAAACTCACTAAGCAATGCTTAGGAGTACAAGATTCTTAGCCAAATCAAAGATTTGGAGAATCATAGCATCTGGTGATGATGGCGTAGAGGAAACACTCCTTCCCATTCCGAACAGGAAAGTTAAGCTCTACAGCGCCGATGGTACTGCATGGGAGACTGTGTGGGAGAGTAGGACGTTGCCAGGTTGTTGAAAGACTTAAGATAAATCTTAAGTCTTTTTTATTTTATAAATTCATTTTCTTTAGTATATAAGGATATAAATATTATATTCTAGCCACTTAGAGCTTAGGAGGTGGCAAGAATGTGATATCTATATCCTTTTTATTATGCTTGAAATTATAGAATTGTATTAAAATGTCTCTATAATTATTTTATTAGAATTAATGTTAAGGTTTTATAATAATTCTATAAATTGTTAATTTTTTTTGAATTTTATGGACTAATTTGAAATGAATAACTATGGGATGATATAATAAAAAAGAAAATATGTGATATTAATGGTAAAATTATGTTTATTTAAGGGGTGAGAATGGTATGGAATCAAAAAAAGTAGAAACAAATATAGCTAAGAACGGAAAGTTTAATAAAAAAGATATAAATTTATTCCATGAGGGAAGGAACTTTAAAAGTTATAGTTTCATGGGAGCACATTGCATTAGTGAAAATAGACGTAGAGGAGTAAGATTTACTACTTGGGCACCAAAAGCTTCAGAAGTATATGTAGTTGGAGATTTTTGTGAGTTTAAACCTTTGGAAGAATATAAAATGGAGAAGGTTAGTAAATCAGGCTTATGGAGTTTATTTATACCTGGTATTAAAGCTGGAACTAGATATAAGTACTTTATTGTAAATAAGGACTCTGGAAATAAAAATTATAAAGCAGATCCTTATGCAATGTTTTCAGAGCTAAGACCTAATACTGCATCTATAGTTATTGAAGAATCTAAATTTAGATGGTCTGACAAAAAATGGTTAAATAAAAGAGAAAAAGAAAATATTTATAAATCTCCAGTTAATATATATGAGATGCATTTAGGGTCGTGGAAAAGAAATGATGGAGAGCTTTATACTTATAAAGAACTATGCAATGTATTGCCAGAATATTTAGTAGATATGGGATATACTCATGTAGAATTTATGCCTTTAACAGAACATCCACTAGATGCGTCTTGGGGATATCAAGGAACAGGATATTATTCAGTAACTAGCAGATATGGTAATCCAAAAGAATTAAAAGAGCTTATTAATGTTCTCCATAAAAATAATATAGGTGTAATTTTAGATTGGGTACCAGGACATTTTTGTAAGGATGCTCATGGATTATACATGTTTGATGGAAGTCCAACTTATGAATACGAAGAGGGATGGAAAGCTGATAATAAAGGCTGGGGAACATCGAACTTTGACTTAGGAAGACCAGAAGTAAAAAGCTTTTTAATTTCAAATGCATTATTTTGGTTTAGAGAATTTCATATAGATGGATTAAGAGTTGATGCTGTATCCAACATGATATATTTAAATTATGGAAGACAGGAAGGCGAATGGAAGCCAAATAGATTTGGTGGAGATGGATGCTTAGAAGGTATAGAATTTTTGAAAGAATTAAATACAGCTGTATTTGCAGAATTTAAAAATATATTTATGATAGCAGAAGAATCAACTTCTTGGCCTAATGTTTGCAAACCAATAGAAGATGGTGGATTAGGATTTAATTTTAAATGGAATATGGGATGGATGAATGACACCTTAGAATATGTTGAAATGGATCCTATTTATAGAAAGTACCACCATAATAAGATGACATTTTCTATGATGTACAACTATTCAGAGAACTTTATATTACCAATATCTCATGATGAAGTAGTACATGGTAAGAAATCTTTACTAGATAAAATGTGGGGAGATTATTGGAATAAGTTTGCTGGATTAAGATTATATTTAGCATATATGATGGGGCATCCAGGTAAAAAGCTAACTTTCATGGGATATGAATTTGGACAATTCATAGAATGGAGAGAGTATGAGGAACTTGAATGGAAGTTAATAGATAATTTTGAAATGCATAAGAAAACTCAAGTATTCGCTAAGGAACTTAATAAGTTTTATAAAGAGAATAAGGCACTTTGGGAGTTAGATTATGATGTATCTGGATTTGAGTGGATAGATGCAGATAATTCAGCTCAAAGTATATTTACATTTGTAAGAAAGAGTAGTGACATAGATGATACTCTTATATTTGTATGTAATTTTACTCCTGTTGTTTATCATGATTTTAGAATTGGAGTACCATATAAAGGAGAATATACGGAAATATTTAATACTGATAGAGATATATATGGAGGTTCTAATCAAATAAATGCAGAAGTAATAACTTCTGATGATATTAAATATCATAACAAACCATATTCAATATCAATAAAAGTACCACCTATGGCAACATCAATATTTAAAATAACAAAATTAAACGAAGAGGAAAATAAAGAGGAAAATAAGGAGGAGTAGACTTGAAAGTTTTATTTGCTGCTTCAGAGGCTAGTCCATTTATAAAAACAGGTGGATTAGGTGATGTTATTGGGGCTCTTCCAGTAGCTTTAAAAGAGCTAGGTGTTGATGCAAGAGTTATAATTCCTAAATATAGAGATATTAGTGATGAAATAAAAAATAAACTAAAGTATATAAATAATTTTATAGTAAAGGTCGGATGGAGAAATCAATATTGTGGGATTTTTGAATATGATTATCAAGGGGTTAGGTTTTATTTAATAGACAATGAGTACTATTTTAAAAGAGGGGGCTTATACGGATATTATGATGATGGTGAAAAGTTTGCTTTCTTTAGTAGAGCTGTACTTGAGTTTTTAAAACAAAGTGATTGGACGCCTGATATACTTCATTGTAACGATTGGCAAACTGCTATGGTACCAGTACTTCATAAATTAGAATATATAAAGGATGAAAAGCTTAGGAATATGAAAACAATTCTTTCAATACACAATTTGTTTTTTAAAGGAATGTTTTCACCAGAAGTATTTCCAGAACTTTTTGGCTATGACTATGAGCCATTCTTTAATGGAAGCTTAGAACATAATGGGGCAGTAAGCTTTTTAAAAGGTGGAATTAATTATGCTGATAGGGTAACTACTGTTAGCAAGAGTTATGCAGAAGAAATAAAAACACCACAGTATGGAGAACAACTGGATGGATTATTGAGATATAGAGGGGATTTTTTAAAGGGGATAGTTAACGGAATAGATTATAAAGAATATAATCCTGAAAGAGATAAATTTATTAAATATAAGTACAATACAAAATCTTTATTTAAAAAGGTGCGTAATAAAGAACAATTACAGAGAGAATTAAATCTACCTGTTAATAAAAATATTCCAATGATAGGAATGGTTTCAAGATTAACTCATCAAAAAGGTTGTGACCTAATTACTAGAGTTCTTGATGAATTATTAAAAGAAAATATTCAAGTAGTTATTCTTGGAACTGGAGATTATATGTACGAAGAAAGTTTTAAAAGCTTTGCTAGTAGGTATCCAAACAGGTTAAGTGCAAATATAAAATTTAGTAATGAGTTAGCTCATAAGATTTATGCTTCTTCAGATATGTTTTTAATGCCGTCTCTGTTTGAACCATGTGGACTTGGACAACTTATAGCACTAAGATATGGAAGTGTGCCTATAGTTAGAGAAACAGGGGGGTTAAGAGATACAGTAATTCCATACAATGAATATGATGAAACTGGAAATGGGTTTGGATTTAGGAATTATTCCAGTGAGGAGTTACTAAATACAACTAAGTATGCATTAAGAATTTTTAAAAATAAAAAAAGATGGGAAAAAATTGTTAAACAAGCTATGGAATGTGATAATAGTTGGAAAAAGTCAGCTAGAGAATATATAAGCTTATATAAGGATTTAATAAAAAGTAATTAACAAAAGGTATTGATAAAAAATTTGTATTAAAGAGAGGAAAGCAAATGGGAAGAAAAGAGATTGTTGCAATGATATTAGCAGGAGGACAAGGATCTAGGCTAGGAGTTTTGACTAAAGATATAGCAAAACCAGCTGTTCCGTTTGGAGGAAAATATAGAATTATAGATTTTCCTTTAAGTAATTGTTCTAATTCTGGAATTTATACTGTAGGAGTATTAACTCAATATAAGCCATTAGATTTAAATGCTTATATTGGAATTGGAGATCCTTGGGATCTAGATAGACGTAATGGGGGAGTGACAATATTACCACCTTATCAAGGGGAAAAAGGTGGGGCTTGGTATAAGGGAACTGCTAATGCCATCTATCAAAACATCCAATTTATAGATAGATACGAGCCTGAATATGTTCTTATATTATCGGGAGATCATATTTATAAAATGGATTATTATAAGATGTTAGATTTTCATAAAAGCCATAATGCAGACGCAACAATTGCAGTAATTAATGTACCTTTAGATGAAGCAAGTAGATTTGGAATTATGAATACTAATGAAGACAGTACTATTTATGAATTTGAAGAAAAACCTAAAAATCCAAAGAGTACTAATGCCTCAATGGGAGTCTATATATTTAAATGGTCAGTATTAAAAGAATACTTAATTCAAGATGAAATGGATAAGGATTCAAGCAATGACTTTGGAAAAAATATAATTCCTAAGATGCTGAATTCAGGAAGAAAGTTAGTTGCATATCCATTTAAAGGATATTGGAAGGATGTAGGAACAATAGAAAGCTTATGGGAAGCTAATATGGACCTATTAAAGATAGATAATGAATTGAATTTATATGATAGTGAATGGAAAATTTACTCTGATAATCAAATAAGACCTGCACAACATATAGGAGAAAAAGCTAAAATAGCAAATTCATTAATAGTAGAAGGTTGTATAGTCAACGGAGAAGTGGAAGATTCAATATTATCTCAAGGAGTAACTGTAGGAAAAAATACAATAATAAGAGATTCAGTAATAATGCCAAATGTAAAAATAGGAGATAATGTAACAATAGAGAGAGCTATAGTAGGTAATGATTCAATAATAAACAATGATTGTCATATTGGAGATGGAAAAGATATTAAAGTCGTTGGTGCATACCAATGTGTAATTAAATAGTTTAATTTTGGAGGAAATTATTATGATGAAAAATTGTTTAGGAATTATAAATTTAGATGAAAATAAAAGAAGAATGGATGAATTAGTTAGACATAGAACATTAGCAGCTGTTCCATTAGCAGCAAGATATAGAATAATAGACTTTGTACTTTCTAACATGTCTAATTCAGGAATAGAAGATATAGGAATCTTTACGGAAAATAAATCTAGATCTCTAGTTGAACATTTAACTAATGGTAGACCTTGGGATCTTAATAGAAAGAAAGATGGACTTAGAGTATTTAACTTTGGAGATAATGAACCAAATGTTGATGATATTCATAATTTTGCAGACAATATTAAATATATTGAAAATAGTAGAAAAGACTATGTAATAATTAGTCCTTCTTATATGATATGCAATATAAATTATAGAGAAGTAATGAAATATCATATAAAATCAGGGAATGATATAACTATTGTATATAAGAATGTGGATAATGCTAATAAGAGTTTTATAAAATGTGAAACAGTTAATATAAATGAAGATAATAGGGTTATTAGCATAGGGGAAAATATTGGAATAGAAGAAAATGCTAATATAAGTATGGAAATGTATATAATGAAAACAGATTTATTCATAGAGATAATACATGAATGCTTAAAGACAGGAAGATATAGAAAGTTCAAAAAATATGTAGAAAATAATTTGGATAAGTTAGTAGTAGGAGTATATGAATTTAAAGGATACTTATCATGCATTAACTCAACAAAATCATATTTTGATACAAATTTAGAATTATTAAATCAAAATAAATATAAGGAGCTATTCCATGGGGATAATCCTATTGTAACAAAATCTAAGGACGAGCCACCAACACAATATACAAAAAATAGTTTAGTAACTAATTCTATTATAGGAAATGGATCTTATATAGAAGGAGAAGTTAAAAATTGTATTATAGGAAGAAGAGTAATAATACAAAAAGGAGCTAAGCTTGAAAACTGTATTATATTAGATAATTCAGTTATTGGAACAAATGTTATGATGAGTAATGTAGTTGCTGATAAAAATTCATTAATTCCAGGAAACAGAGTAGTTAGAGGAACTGAACATAACCCAGTAACTATACAAATCAATGGAGAATATTATCGACAATCTATTTAGATAATTAAAATATAATTAATTTAGTAAGGAGCTGCCTAAACAGCTCCTTTATTAAATGTGTAGAATAAAGAAATTACACACCTTTACTATTTATTAAGTTAAATGCCAACAACTAAAAATTTAAATTATTGAGAGTAGTTAAGATTTTTAATAAAGAATGCAAAAGATGCTAAAGCGCACCCACCACGTGAGCCCCTAAAATTATCAAAGTTTGTAACCTCTATATTAAGGTCTATCTTGCTAGGAATAAACATCATCTGACTTTGAACAATATCAACAATTTGACTAGAAAACTCTTTATGACTAAGTAATTCACTATTTAAAAATATTTTATCTGCATCTCTCATTATTAAGGTATTTGAAATAGAAGTTCCAAGGAGTTCTATACCTAACTCTATATTTCTCTTAAAATAAGAATCCCCAAGTTTATAAGCAGCAATTATTGTTTGTAAAGAAATTTCTTCGCTATTCTTTACAAGATTACTTAAAATAGTGTTCGTTGAATTTTCAAAAAAGAATTTTGCATTTTTTATTAACCAAGATTCAGAGATATAAGTTTGAAGACATCCTTTTTTCCCACACTCACATTTTGGACCATTAATATCTACAACTGTATGTCCAATCTCTCCAATATAATAATTAGCTTTAATGCCTAAATTTGCTGAATCGAAGAAGGAACAAAATAAGCCATGTCCTACATGGAAAAATAAGAATTTATCAGGTGTATTTAAAGGATTAAAAAGATATTCTCCTAGAGCCATACATTCTATATTATTCTCCACAATAAAAGGAAAAGAAAAATATTTTTTTATTTCAAATAAATTAAAATCCTTCCACATATCATTGTTTGAGATAATAGTTTCACTAGTTAAGTCAAAATGAGCAGGTATTGCAATCCCAGCTCCTAAAATCTTACTTGAATCAACTTTAGTAATAGAATTTTCGATTAAATTGATTATTTCATCATTTATATGGGTGATAGCATATTTATTAATATTTTTATAATCACGACTAATTACATTTCCAAGAATATCAGTTATGGTAACAAATATTCCTTTCATGTTAAATTCAACACCAAGTAAATAACCTATAGAATTGTTAAGGGTTAAGACCTTTCTTCTACGACCTGAGCCATTTACAAAACTAACCTCATCACCTGTTTCTTTAATCCAGTCTTTATTCATTAATTCGGCTACTATATTAGTAACAGCAGCTGGTGTTAAGCCTGTTGCTTGAGAGATTTCTATTCTTGAGGTTCTAGGATTTCTGTAGATAAATTCTAGAACAGAACTTACATTTTGAATGTATACTTCAGAATCTTTTTTGTACACAATAGCACCTCCATTTAAGTAAATGTGTTACTATTTTATATTTTACTCTAAGTTATAAAAAAATGGTAGTAATTTTAAATTATAAAAAATAAAAAAAGTATTGACAGAAAACGTTTATATGTTTATATTTAATTATAAAAAGAAAATAAAAATTAAAAATTAAAAAATAAAAAAGAAAGAGGTTATGGAAATGAAAGGGTTTTTAGAGTTCTTAGAAAGTAAACTAGCTCCATTAGGTGAAAAGGTTGGAAAGCAAAGGCATCTTAAAGCATTAAGAGAAGGTATTATGATGGCTATGCCATTAATCTTGATTGGTTCATTATTTGTTCTAGTTGCAAGTTTTCCTGTTGAATCATGGACAAATTGGCTTAAAAATCATTGGGGATTAGATGTTTTATTAAATACTATAGTAAACAATTCATTTGGGCTTATAGCTTTAATTACTGTATTTGGTGTTGCTTATAGGTTGTCAGAATCTTACGGAACAGATGGTCCATCAGCAGGTGTTTTAGCATTGGGAGCTTTCTTATTAGTAACTCCATCTATAAAAAGTGCTGAATCTGTTGCTGGCATACCTTATAATATGCTAGGTGGAAAAGGTTTATTTGCTGCAATTGTTGTAGGTATGATTGCTGCTGAAATTTATCGCTGGTTTATTCAAAAAAATATTACTATAAAAATGCCAGGAAATGTTCCTGATATAGTAAGTAAATCATTCTCTGCCCTTATTCCAGGAACAGTAATTCTTATATTTTTCGCAACAGTATTAAAGGTATTAGAAGTATTAGGACTAGGAAGTTTAAATGATGTCCTTTCAGTTGTAATTGGTAAACCTTTAGGACTTATAGCTGGAACTTTACCAGGAACTTTTGTAGCTGTATTTTTAAATTCTATTTTCTGGTTCTGTGGTGTAAACGGTGGACAAGTTGTCGGATCAGTAATGAATCCATTATGGCTTCAATATACAGATGCTAATCGTGTAGCTCTAGCAGCTGGAGAAGCACTACCAAATATTATTACTGCACCATTTATGGATTTATTTGTTTATATTGGTGGTGGTGGAGCTACAATTGGTTTAGCTTTATGTTTATTGTTCTTTAGTAAAAGTAAGGAGTATAAAACTTTAGGTAAAGTTTCAGGAATACCAGCTTTATTTAATATTAATACAGCAATTTTATTTACCTTCCCTACAGTTTTAAATCCAATAATGATTATTCCATTTATAACAGTTCCTATAATAAATGCTACAATAACATATTTAACAATGGCAATTGGACTTGTACCATTAACAACTGGAGTAACACTACCTTGGACAACACCTCCTATTATTGGTGGATTTCTTGCAACAGGAGGAAGTTGGCAAGGAGCAGTACTACAATTAATTCTAGTATTAATCTCATTTGCTATATACTTCCCATTTTTTAAAGCTGCTGATAAAAATAATTTAAATGTGGAAAAAATTGATAGTTAAAAGGGGGAGAAATATGAACTTAAAAGTTTGGTATAGTAAAGAAATTCAAAATAAATATTTTTTAGAAACAGAAGTTGATTATTACTTTAATAAAATCTTTGGAATTTCAATATTAGAAGAAAATGATAAAGAAAAATCAGATATTCAATTAATTATTGATAAAGATCTTAATTCTATAGCTACAGATACAATAAAAATTGATTTTTTTAATGGTAGAGGTTCGATTTCTTCTAACTCACAAGTAGGATTATTAATAGGTATTTATCGTTTCTTCTCAGAATTTGGAGTAAGATATTTAAGGCCTGGTAGGGAAAATGAATTAATTATAGATAGAACATATGAAGAATTTATAAATAAAAAAATATATATTTATGAAAAGGCTAGCTTTGATCACAGAGGAGTATGTATTGAAGGTGCAGATTCTTATGAGAATGTGAAAAACTTTATTGATTGGTTACCTAAAATAGGAATGAATAGTTTCTTTATACAATTTGAGAATCCTTACTCATTCTTTAAACGTTGGTATGAGCATGAGTTTAATCCATATATTGAAAAAGAAGCATTTGATAATGAAATTGCCCAAAAGATGAGTGATAGTATAGATAAAGAAATGAATGCAAGGGGAATTGTACATCATAGAGTTGGGCATGGATGGACTGGAGAGGTTCTAGGTTATTCTTCTAAATATGGATGGGAATCTGGATTAACTTTACCAGAAGAAAAGAAACCTTTAGTTGCTGAATTAAATGGTAAAAGAGAATTGTTTAATACAGCACCTATATTAACAAGTTTAGATTTTGCAAATCCAGAAGTAGCAGAAAAAATGGTTACTATAATTGTAGATTATGCAAAAAATAGAAAGGATGTTGACTATTTACATGTTTGGCTTTCAGATGCAAGAAACAATATATGTGAGTGTGAAGAATGTCAAAAAGAAATTCCGTCTGACCAATATGTAAAAATTTTAAACAAATTAGATGAAGAGTTATCTAAGGCAGGATTATCTACTAAAATTTGTTTTTTACTATATCATGAATTATTATTTGCACCTCAAAAGGAAAAAATAAAGAACCCAGGAAGATTTACAATGATGTTTGCACCAATTACAAGAACTTTTGAGATGAGTTATGCAGATGTAGATTATGAAAATGGAGTTCCAAATCCTAAGCCATATAAAAGAAACAGTATTGTATTGCCAAATTCCTTAGAAGAAAATCTTTCATATTTATTTGATTGGCAAAAATCATTTAAAGGAGATAGCTTTGTTTATGATTATCCATTAGGGCGTGCTCATTATGGAGATTTAGGATATATGAAAATTAGTAAAGTTATTTACAGGGATATTAAATTCCTACAAAAGTTGAATTTAAATGGTTACATTAGTTGTCAGGAACTTAGAGCTGGTTTCCCTCACAATTTCCCTAATTATGTTATGGGTAAAATGCTTTGGAACAATAGTTTGGATTATGAAGAACTAAAGAAAGAGTATTTTAGCAACATGTATGGAGAAAATTGGGAAGAAGTAACTAAATATTTAGAGGGACTTTCAGAATTCTCTTCTTGTGATTACTTTAATGCTATTGGTGATAGAATTAATGAAAGATTGTCATTGAAGTATAAAGTTTCATATAATCTAGCAAATGAATTTTTACATAATATTGAAGAGAATTGTATAAATACAAAAGGTTTAGTAAAAAATCAGTGGAAACAGCTAGGATATCATAGAGAGTATGTAATTAAATTGACTAGTGCCCTTAATTTATTAAGTGAAGGTAAAAATAGTCATGCTCAGCTTGCTTGGAGGAATTTCTTAGATTATATAAGAAGAAGCGAAATGTCAGTACAACAAAATTTAGATGTTTATAGAGTAATTGAGGTAGCAAAAAATTATACAGGATTTTTATTATAGAATATAAGGCATCATTTTTGATGCCTTATACTTTAATTAATTTAAAGAAGGGTATATTCATATAACTCTGAATAGAAGGTGTATATAATTGATTATTAATTATGATTTAATAAAAAATGAACAAATTCTAGATAACATATTACTTGAAGAGTTGAAAGCTAAAACAGGAAGAGATTCAAGGGAAGAGAAGATAATATCATTAGCATCAATTGTTGATGGAAATTATGCAGGAGGAATTCTTGGGGAGATTACTTTTGAAACCTGTTATATTAAATATTTGGGAACAAAGAATGAATATCGTGGAAGAGGTATTGGGTCGGAGTTAATTTATAGTTTAGAAGAAGAATTAATAAAATTAGGAGTAAAAAAAGTATATCTTACCACTCAAGATTATCAGGCAAAAAATTTCTATTTAAAAATGAAATATGAAATTATTAGTGAAATAAAGAACGTTCCATTTGGAGGAACAACGCGATAAATTTTTATAAAGAATTTATCTGAATAGAGTTGATTTATTTGGATATAAATAAAAAATATTAATAAAGGAGATGTCGTAGCATCTCCTTTATTAAAAATATTGATATATTATCTAATGGTACTTATATTAATTAAAACTTATTATTTATTTAATACAAGACCCTTACTTCTTATACAAGTACATTCTTTAGCTTCTGTTGTGTGTAGACATTGGTACTTTACTTTTTTAGGAGCCAATATTTCTTTAGGCTTCTTATTAGTGTTTTCTTGTGAACTCATTTTTTACACTCCTTTAAAATAGTTAATTATATGGATATTATATATTAATAAATATTAATTATCAATAGAGCTGCTATATGGATAAGCTTTAAAAAGAAAAAGTTATCAACAATAATCTTATTTTTGTAATGGATTTGTTGATAACTTTTTTTGAATGTGGATAAATTATTATAAAATCTATAATAATTAAATTAAAATATCTTTTTTTGAAAAGTTAATATGTGAGACTATATAAGCAATAATTGATGTTATAGTCATGCAAATTAGTCCGTTCATTATTGTTAAATTTGTATTTTGATACATTAGTGGAAGAGAAGAATTTATAACACTACCAGCATCAGCATATGTTGTGAATAAGAAATGGCTATAGTCTCTTAAAGTGCCTATTGCTTGTGCTCCAATAGTTAAAAACATAGTTAATATAACTGAGACTGCCATAGATATCATACTACTTTTAAAAATAGTTGAAATCATAAATACCACTGAACAAGCTGTTGCTATAAATATAATTTGATATCCAATACTTCTTAAAATAAATTCATTATTAGTTACCATTTTTGATGTGTTAGGAACTTGTTCTAAAATCATTTCTTGTGAATTTTGATCAAATTGTTTTTCGTATTTTTGTTCAATTCTAACTGGATAATTTGATACTTCTGTATTACTAGTAATATTAACTATTGCCATACCTGCAAGTTGAGGAAGAACTATTAATGAAGTTACTGTTACTAAAGAAACAATAAATTTTGAAAATAATATTTTTCCTCTTTTAACGGGTTGCACAAGTAAGAATTTTAAAGTGGCAGGGGTACATTCCCCTGAAACCATATCACTCATAAATACAGCTATTCCAGCAATTAATAAGCCAAATCTAAAAAAACTACCTAAGTTTCTAAAGAAATTAGCTTCAGTATATTCCCAGCCCTGTAAAGGCATAATATTATTATCCCTTAAATATTTATAATCCTCTAATTCTTGTTTTGACTGTGCATACCATCTTTTATTCCATTCATTAATTCCATTTTCCTCATAGCTTTCTACTTTAATTTCCAGATCTTTAATTGTTTGTTCTAAATCTTTCTTCCATGACTCTTCAGAAATTCCGTTTTTAATTATTTCCTTATTATCTTCAATTTGCTTTAATAGATTTTTCTCTATTTCCTTTGAGCTATTAAGCCAATTTTGATCTCCATCAGCCTCAGCTCTTTTTATGTCATTTCTTATATATGTTAATTGTTCTTCAGCTTGTTTTATTTGATATTCTGGAGATATCCACTCTCGCATAGTTTGATCATTCTTCCATGTACCAAAAATATTTATGCCAACTAGGGCAATGAATAATGTGAAAACTATCCAGGTCTTAGGTCTCTTAAATATTTTTATAAATTCGTTTTTTATTAGAGATAACATAATTATCTTATATCTCCTTCAACTAATTCCATATATCTTTGTTCTAGGCCTTTTCTAATTTTATAGACTTCTTCAATATTATAATTTCTGCTAACAAGGTGTTTGATTAAATTTGAAGTTTTGTTTGATAATAATATAATTTCAATTCCATCATCTGATTTTCTTACAGAATTAACATACTCAATCTTTTTTAATTCATTTAAATCTATTTCTTCATTAAGATTTAAGCAGATTATGTCAGTGTCAGTTTCCATTGATTCATTTACTACATTTTCTACAGATTTAATTGTTCCATGATTAATAAAGGCAACTCTATCACATAAGTGTTGTACTTCGGATAAGATGTGTGAAGATATGAATACAGCCATTCCCTTTTCTTTAGCAGCTTTTTTAACTATTTCTCTAAAATCTAAAATACCAGATGGATCTAATCCGTTAGTAGGCTCATCTAAAATTAATAGTTTTGGTTTAGATAAAAGAGAGGCAGCAAGACCTAGACGCTGTTTCATTCCTAAGGAATACTTTTTTACTTTATCATCAATTCTATCCTCTAGACCAACTAGTTTTATAGTTTCATTAACATCTTCCTTTGAAATATTTCTAATTCTAGCTATTTGCATTAAATTTTCTCTTCCTGATAAATACTTATATAATTCTGGATTTTCAACAACTGCTCCCACTTCTCTTAATGCTTTTTCAGTATCATTTTTCAAGTCATGACCACAAATAGAGATGCTACCTTCATTAGGATGAATGAGCCCAACTAGCATTCTTATTGTGGTTGTTTTACCAGCACCATTTGGACCTAAGAATCCAAATATTTCCCCTTCTTCAATTGAAAATGATATATTCTTAATTATTTCTCTTTTTCCAAGAGTTTTTTTTAGATTAGTTACTTCTAAAACTTTCAATTTTACCCCTCCTACGATATATTCTATAAATAATTCTAGAGATAAAAGCTTAATTTTATAATAGTAGAAACCTTAATATATACTTAATAAAATCTTAATTAAAATCTATTAATTAATTATTTTGACAATTAGTAATTTATTACTTTGTAAATAAAAGGCGAAAAATAACAAAAAGTACCATTAAGAGTATCATAGAATATATGGAAAATAATGTAAATAAATGGTATAATGTTTTTCGATGGATTATGTTAAGTTTAAGGGAGTGATTAGAATGACACAGATGGTAAGAAATGATTTGCAAAATGAAGTATTTAATAAAGAAGATATTGAATTATTCCATAATGGGAAAAATATTTCTAGTTATAACTTTATGGGAGCTCATCTTAAAAGTGAAAACAGGAGAAGAGGAACTAGGTTTACAACCTGGGCACCTAATGCTTCAGAAGTATATGTTGTTGGAGATTTTTGTGATTTTAAGCCTTTAGAAGAATATAAAATGATAAAAATAAACAATAAAGGATTATGGAGTTTATTTGTTCCAGGTATAAGAGAGGGAATGAAATATAAGTATTATATTATAAATAAGTATAATGAAGAAGGAAAATACAAGGCTGATCCATATGCTATATATTCTGAACTTAGGCCAAATACTGCTTCAATAGTATTAGGAGAAAGTAATTTTAGATGGTCTGATAAAAAGTGGATAAATAAAAGAGATAATGTAAAAATTTTAGAGGAAGCTGTTAACATATATGAAATGCATTTAGGGTCATGGAAAAAGAAAGAAGGAAAGTTCTTAACTTATAAGGAGCTAAGTGATTATTTACCTAAATATTTAACTGAAATGGGATATACTCATGTAGAATTTATGCCTCTAACAGAACATCCACTAGATGCTTCTTGGGGATATCAAAGTACAGGATATTATTCTGTAACTAGTAGATATGGAAATCCAAAAGAACTTAAAGAGTTGATTAATGAGCTTCATAAAAATAATATAGGTATAATTTTGGATTGGGTACCAGGGCATTTTTGTAGAGATGAACATGGATTATATATGTTTGATGGAAGTCCTACATATGAATATGCTGAGAAGTGGAGAGCTGATAATAAGGGATGGGGAACTTCTAATTTTGATTTAGGAAGAGCAGAAGTAAAAAGTTTTTTAATTTCTAATGCATTCTTTTGGTTAAAAGAATTTCATATAGATGGATTAAGAGTGGATGCTGTTTCAAATATACTTTACTTAAATTATGGACGAGATGTGGGGGAGTGGAAGCCTAATATATATGGTGGAAATAGCTCCTTAGAAGGAATACAATTCTTAAAAGACCTAAATTTGTATATAAATAAAAACTTTAACAATGTAGTTATGATAGCAGAGGAATCAACTTCTTGGCCTAATGTTACTAAACCAATAGAAGAAGGAGGTTTAGGCTTTAATTTTAAGTGGAATATGGGATGGATGAATGATACCTTGAAATATATAGAGTTAGATCCCATTTATAGGAGATATCATCATAATAATGTAACTTTTTCTATGATTTATAATTACTCTGAAAATTTTATACTACCTATATCTCATGATGAAGTAGTACATGGGAAAAAATCCATAGTTGATAAAATGTGGGGAGATTATTGGAATAAATTTGCTAGTTTAAGACTATATTTAGCATATATGATTGGTCATCCAGGTAAAAAATTAACTTTTATGGGATGTGAATTTGCTCAATTTATTGAATGGAGAGAATATGAAGAATTAGAATGGAAACTAATTGATAACTTTAAGATGCATAAGGATACTCAATATTTTGTAAAGAAAATAAATAATTTTTATAAGGAAAATAAAGCACTTTGGGAACTGGATTATGATAATTTAGGTTTTGAATGGATAGATTCAAACAATTCAGCTCAAAGTATTCTTACTTTTATTAGAAGAGGAAAGCATATTAAAGATACATTGATTTTTATATGTAACTTCACTCCTGTTGTTTATTATGATTTTAGAATTGGAGTTCCATATAAAGCTGTATATGAAGAGGTATTTAATACAGATGCCATTGAATTTGGAGGTTCTAATCAAGTTAATAAATCCATAATAATTTCAGATGAAATTAAATGTCATAATAGGGCAAATTCAATATCTATAAAAGTACCACCTATGGCCACATCTATATTTAAAATTTTTGAAATAGAAGATGTAGAGGGTAAGGAGGAATAAGTTTGAAGGTTTTATTTGTGGCATCAGAAGCTAATCCATTTATAAAAACTGGTGGATTAGGGGATGTAATTGGATCATTACCAATGGCATTAAAAGAATTGGGTGAAGAAGTAAGAGTAGTAATTCCTAATTATAGAGACATTAACAAGGATATTAAAACTAGTTTAAAGTATGTATCTAATTTTACTGTTAAGGTTGGTTGGAGAGTACAATATTGTGGAGTATTTGAGTATGAATATGAAGGAGTTAAATTTTATTTATTAGATAATGAGTATTATTTTAAAAGAAGTGGATTATATGGATATTATGATGATGGTGAAAAATTTGCGTTTTTTAGTAGGGCAGTCCTTGAATTTTTAAAGCATATAGACTGGAACCCAGATATTATTCATTGTAATGATTGGCAAACAGCAATGGTTCCAGTACTGCATAAATTAGAATATAAAAGGGAAGAAAAATTCAAACATATAAAAACAGTTTTTTCAATCCATAATTTATTCTTTAAAGGAATGTTTTCGCCTGATGTTTTGCCAGAACTATTTGGTTATGATTATGATCCTTTTTTAAATGGAAGTTTAGAACATAATGGATCAATAAGTTTTTTAAAAGGTGCTATTAATTATTCAGATAAAGTTACAACTGTTAGTAAGACCTATGCAAAGGAAATAAAAACACCTGATTATGGGGAAGGGTTAGATGGATTATTACAATATAGGGGAATGTTTTTAGAGGGGATAGTTAATGGTATAGATTATAAAGAATATAATCCTAATACGGATAAATATATATATATAAATTATGACATTGAAACAATAGATAATAAAAAATTAAATAAAGAAGAACTTCAAAAAGAACTTAATTTACCTATAGATAAGGAAATTCCAATGATAGGATTGGTTTCTAGATTAACACATCAAAAAGGTTGTGATTTAATTGTTAGGATTTTAGGCGAATTATTAAAAGAGGATATTCAAGTCGTTATAGTTGGTACTGGTGACTATATATATGAAGAAAGTTTTAAGAGTTTTAATTTGAGATATCCAGAGAAAATAAGTACAAATATAAGATTTAGCAATGAATTAGCTCATAAGGTATATGCTGCCTCTGATATGTTTTTAATGCCATCTTTATTTGAACCTTGTGGTCTTGGTCAGCTTATTGCACTTAGATATGGAAGTATTCCAATAGTAAGAGAAACTGGTGGATTAAAGGATACTGTAATACCTTATAACGAATATACAGAAGAGGGAAATGGATTTGGATTTAGAAATTATTCTCAAGATGAGCTACTAAATACAATTAGATATTCATTAAATATTTTTAAAGATAAGAATAGATGGAATAAAATAATTGAGAATTCTATGAAAACAGATAATAGTTGGGAAAAGTCTGCAAAAGAATATTTAAGAATATATGAGGAATTATTAAGAGATAAGGTGCAAATATAATAAATAATATTTAGGTGTGAGAGAGGGATGAGTGATGGGGAGAAAAGAAGTTGTTGCAATGATTTTAGCTGGTGGACAAGGATCCAGACTTGGAGTTTTAACTAAGAATATAGCCAAACCAGCAGTTCCATTTGGAGGTAAGTATAGGATTATAGATTTTCCTTTAAGTAATTGCTCTAATTCAGGCATATATACTGTTGGAGTATTAACTCAATATAAACCTTTGGATTTAAATAATCATATTGGAATTGGAGACCCTTGGGATTTAGACAGGCGTGATGGAGGAGTATCTATATTACCACCTTATCAAGAAGAGAAGGGTGGAGATTGGTATAAGGGAACTGCAAATGCAATTTATCAAAATATTGAATTTGTAGATAGGTATGATCCAGAATATGTACTTATTTTATCAGGAGACCATATTTATAAGATGGATTATTATAAAATGTTAGATTTTCATAAGGAAAATAATTCTGATGTAACTATTGCAGTTATAGATGTTCCAATAGAAGAGGCAAGTAGGTTTGGAATCATGAATACTAGGGCAGATAACTCTATATATGAATTTGAAGAAAAACCTAGTATTCCTAAGAGTACAAATGCATCTATGGGAATATATATTTTTAATTGGTCTGTTTTGAAAAGATATTTAAGAGAGGATGAAATGGATACAAAATCAGATAACGATTTTGGGAAAAATATAATACCTAGTATGCTTAATAATGGTAAAAAATTAATGGCTTATTCATTTGAGGGATATTGGAAAGATGTGGGAACAATTCAAAGTTTGTGGGAAGCTAATATGGATTTACTAAAGCTAGATAATAAATTGAATTTATATGATAGAGAATGGAAGATATATTCACAAAATGAAGTAAGGCCAGCTCATTATATAGGAGAGAATGCTAAAATAATTAATTCTCTTATTGTTGAAGGATGTATTATAAATGGAAAAATAGAAAATTCCGTTTTATCTCAAGGAGTGTATGTTGGAAAAAACACAGTGATAATTGATTCTGTAATAATGCCTAATGTAAAAATAGGAGATAACGTTAGAATAGAAAAAGCTATTATAGGAAATAATGCCATAATAAATCATGGTTGCCGAATTAAAAATGATAATGACATAGAGGTTATTGGAGCTTATCAATACGTAATTAATAAAGTTAATTTTAATTATAGGGAAATTTCGGAAAATAATGAAGTCATTAATATGTAAGGAGGGAGAAGATAATGAAAAACTGCTTAGGAATTATTAATTTAGATGAAAATGAAAGTAGAATGGGAGAATTGGTTAGATACAGAACATTAGCTTCAGTACCTCTTTCAGCAAGATATAGAATAATAGATTTTGTTTTATCTAATATGGCTAATTCTGGAATAGAGAGTATAGGAATTTTTACTGAAAACAAATCAAGATCATTAATAAATCATTTAACAAATGGAAGGCCATGGGATCTTCATAGAAAAAGAGATGGACTTAGAGTATTTAATTTTGGCGATTATCATCCAAGTGTTGATGATGTCCATAATTTTTCTGAAAATATAGAGTTTATAGAGCATAGCAGAAAGGAATATGTACTTATAGCTCCATCTTATATGATTTGTAACATAGATTATATTGATGCATTAAGATATCATATAAAATCTAGCAATGATGTTACAATCATTTATAAGAATATATACAATGCAAATCAAAGTTTTTTTGAGTGTGAAATACTTAATATTGATGATGATAATAGAATAATAAGTATAGGTAAAAATATTGGTAGAGAAAAAGATGCGAAAATAAATATGGAAATGTATATAATGAAAACTGATTTGTTTCTAAGCATTATACATGATTGTGTAAGGAATGGAATTCATAAGAAGATTAAAGGATATATAGCCGATAATTTAAGGAATTTAAAGGTTGGCGCTTTTGAGTTTGATGGATATTTATCATGTATTAATTCAATAAAGTCTTATTTTGACACCAATTTAGATATCTTAAATCAAAATATTAATAAGGAGTTATTTTATAACAACAAGCCTATTTACACTAAGTCTCAGGATGAACCACCAACTTTATATACAAAAGTTAGTTTAGTATCAAATTCAATAGTTGCTAATGGATCTTATATTGATGGAGAAATAAAAAACTGTATTATAGGAAGACATGTAAAAATTGAAAAAGGAGCAAAACTTAAAAATTGTATTATAATGCAAAGTTCTATTATAAAATCTAATGTAGTTATGAATAATGTTATAGCAGACAAGGGGACTGTGGTAAAGACTAATAAAATAGTTATTGGAACAGATGAGTACCCTGTAACAATACAAAGAAGAAAAGTATTGTAGTTATTTAGTATTTAGAAGGGGTGATATATTAGTGATATTTATGTATTTTCTTTTATACACCTCTTTAAAAGCATATTTAAATTTAATATCAAATGTACCAGGTGTATCAATAGTAGTAATATGTAGAAATATGAAGAAAGATATAGAATTATAAATATATTTAATAATTTTTATGTAGTTATATAAAAATTATTACTAGGTTAAGTGGTAAGATAAGTTTCGTTCCCGAGAGAAACATCTCAAAGGAAAAGCTACTGAAAAGATTTTTTAGAAAAAAGTATTGACAATAAAATCTTAAAGTAGTAAGATGTATGAGTCGCTTGAGGGTGACGAAGAAAATGGTCTTTGAAAATTGAACAGAATATAAGTTAAGTATAAAGTAA
>ERZ857882.1965-NODE-1965-length-22597-cov-24.934877_pt1 | contig 22597 bp, 21 predicted proteins | sample MGYA00519697_ERZ857882 | MGnify/ENA primary metagenome ERZ857882 (study PRJEB31778, sample SAMEA3449373) | human gut metagenome | biome: human gut; feature: human-associated habitat; material: faeces | place: United Kingdom | collected 2010/2012 ...
CCACCTTGAAGGTATCCGGATCGTCCAGGTCCGGATCCTCCACCGGAAAATTCGCCTTATTATACTCAAACAGCTCCAGATCCACGCCGTTATTGATATAGTGGACCTTGCTCCGGGGCACGGCCCGCTCCCAATGCTGCTCCTTAATATAGTCGTAAGCGCCCTCCATGGTGAACACCACGGCGTCAGACCGGGTGTAAATCCACTTCTCCAGCCGGCGCAGCCACAGCACCGCCGGATTATGGGGGCCGGCAATGTCATAGGCAATAACACTCTCCGGCCAAAGGTCCGCAATCTCGGCGATGCCCCGGCAGCCGTATTTCCGGGCCAGCTTGATGCCCGCCGCACAGGACATGGGAGGCATAGAGGTGGCCACGATGGCATCGGGCCGGGGGTACTGATCGCACACGGACGGCAGCTTTCGGGCAAACTCCAGCATATTGAGGATGCGGGAGAGGCCGTTGCCGCGGTAGCCCTTGCAGCGGACGAGCACATAGTGGACCCCGTCCACCACGTCCTCCCGATAAGGGGTGTCGTCCTCGATGAGGTTCTGATCGGAGTTGTGCACGGTGCTGGCGGCGAAGATGGTCACCTCGTGGCCCAGGGCCATAAGGTTCTTGGCAAAATAGTTCTGCCGGGCCAGCGGGTAATACTGGGGCGGCACCGCATAATGGTTGATGAGCCAAATTCTCATAAAGCTACTCTTTACTCCTTTATTACCACCGCAAAGGTCTGGAAAATCAGCTTGATGTCATAAAGCACCGAGGCGTGGGGAATATACTCCAGGTCCAGGTCGATCTTCCGGGGCATGATCTGCTCGATATAGGTGCGGTTGGGATCGGTGCTGGCGGTGAGCAGGTCGTTTTCATTGCGGAAGCGGATGGACGCCAGGCCCGTGATGCCGGGCCGCACCAGCAGCACCTGGCGCTGATAGGGGGTGTACAAAGAAACATAGTCCGCCACCTCCGGCCGGGGGCCTACGAAGCTCATGTCCCCCACCAGGACGTTTATCAGCTGGGGCAGCTCGTCTATTTTACTCTTGCGCAGGAAGCGGCCCACGGGGGTGATGCGGCTGTCGTTGCCGGTGGTGATCTTCAGGCCCGCATTATCCTTGCGCATGGAGCGGAACTTGAAGATGCGGAAGGACTTGCCGCCCTTGCCGATGCGCTCCTGCCGGAAGAACACGCCGCCGGGGGAGGTAACTGCCACCAGCAGGGAAACCACCAGCAGCAGCGGGCTCAGCACCACCAGCCCCAGCAGGGAGCACACGATGTCAAAGGCCCGCTTGCAGGCCATGGCCCCCCACGAGGGCGGCGTGATGGGAGCAAAGGGCTGCCGGGCGCCGTTTTGATTGTCCATAAATCGGTATCCTTTTCCTTTTTTATCAGCCCTGCAGGCAGTCCTTCAGAGTCTGGCAGATAAACCGCACGTCCTCCTCCGTAAGGGTGGAGTACAGGGGCAGGGTGATCTCGTTTTCAAACTGGGCCAGGGCATTGGGATAGTCCTTTATATCGAAGCCCAGATTCTTATAAGCCGTCAGCAGGGGCAGGGGCTTATAGTGTACGTTGGTGGCAACTCCCCGCTGGGCCATTTTCTCGATGATCTCGTTACGCTGGGCCATGGTCTTGCCTGTGAGCCGGGCCAGGTACAGATGGCAGCTGGAAACCTCGTCCTCCCTAAAGTGGGGGGCGTGCTCCACGCCGCAATCGGAGAGCAGCTGATTATAAAGCCGCACCAGCTTATACCGCTTTTCCAGCAGCCCCGGATAGCGCTTCAGCTGGGCCAGGCCGATGCCCACGCCGATGCCCAGCACACCGCCGATGGCGGAGGTGGTGCCGGCCTCGATGATGAACTGGCCCCGGATATCCTTGCGCTTGGCACCCAGGGATTTGCGGATGCCGATCTCCCGGGTGCGCTCGGTGACGGAGACCAGCATGATGTTCATAATGCCGATGCCGCCCACCAGCAGGGAAATGGCCGCAATGCCGCCCAGCAGCAGGGACAGGGTGCCGGTGATGGTATCCATGGCTGAGGAAACGCTGGACATATTCAGGATGCTGAAAGCGTCCTCATCCTGCTGGAAGCGCCGCAGCAGATACTGGTTGACGGCAGTCTCCGCGTCGTCGGTGCTGCCGGAGGAGGAAACGTAGAAGGACATGATGTCCGGCTGACCCGCCATGCGGCTTTCCACCGTGAAGGGCACATATAGTGTGCCGCTGTTCATCATGGAGACCATCATGGAGTCGCTTTCCTTCAGCACGCCCACCACCCGGAAGCTGCGCCCGCCGACGGTGATGAACTGATCCAGCCCGTCCTCGTCCCCGAAGAGGGTCTCGTGCAGATCGTGGGACAGCACCGCCACCTAGGAGCGGTTGTCCACATCCGCCGTTTTCAGGAAGCGGCCACGATCCAGCTCCAAACCCTGAATATCCGCATAAGCAGGCACCACGCCGTAGACGCTGACAGAGGTCTCGGTGGAGCCGCGCTTGGCCCGGGCGTTCATGGAGCCGCTGGGGGACGCCTGCCGCACGCCGTCCAGCCTGCTGATCTCCTCCAGATTTTCCAGCCGCAGGGGCGCGGATTTATCATCCATGACCGTGACCATCAGCATGTCGTTGCCCAGCGCCTCCACCTGACTGGTGATGGCTCCTGTGGCGCCATTCACCAGCGAGACCAGCGTCACCAGCGCGGTCACGCCGATGATGATGCCCAGCATGGTCAGAAAGGAGCGCATTTTGTTGCTCTTGATGGATTCCCACGCCATTTTCAGGCATTGGATGCTCATGCGTCCTCACCTGCCTTTTCGGAGGATGCATCGGCAGTGCCGAAGGGGTCGGTCTCGTCGCCGCAGTCCCGCACATGGCCGTCCATGATGCGGATGCGCCGGTGGGCCTGCTGGGCCACGGCTTCGCTGTGGGTAATGAGAATAATGGTCTTGCCCGCTTCGTTCAGCTGGCAGAACAGGCTCATGATCTCTTTGCCGGTCTTGGAGTCCAGATTGCCGGTGGGCTCGTCGGCCAGGATCAGCGCCGGCTCCGTCGCCAGCGCCCGGGCCACGGCCACCCGCTGCTGCTGGCCGCCGGAAAGCTCCGTTGGCTTGTGCCCGGCGCGGCTTTCCAGCCCCACCCGGCGCAGCACTTCGGCCGAGCGCTTCCGCCGCTCCGCCGCGCTCACGCCCTGATAGATCAAAGGCAGCTCCACGTTTTCCTGGGCGGTCATCTTGGGCAGCAGATTAAAGCTCTGAAATACGAAGCCGATCTTCCGGTTGCGGATGCGGGCCAGCTCGTCCTCGGAATAGTGCTCGATCTGTTGGCCGTCCAGCAGGTATTCGCCGCTGTCGGCGGTGTCCAGACAGCCCATGATGTTCATCAGCGTCGACTTGCCGCTGCCGCTGGGGCCGATGATGGCCACAAATTCCCCTTCCCGGATGGTCAGGGTGGCGTGATCCAGCGCCCGGACTTCCTCGCCGCCGATGTGATAAATTTTGGTGATATCCCGCATTTCAATGACGGGCTTTGCCTGCGCGTTTTCCGTCATGGCTGCTCCCCTCCGAAGCCCGCCCCGCTCATGGGGCCGAAGCCGAACATTCTCCGGTTGGAGGCGGGGGTGTAGGCGATCTCGTCGCCCTCGTTCAGGCCGGAAAGGACTTCCGCGTTACTGCCGTCGGACAGGCCCGTTTCAATGGCGGTTCGCTCCGTGGAGCCGTCCGCAGTGACCCGGTTCACATAGGAGCCGTTTTCGTCCTCGTGGACGGCTCCCAGCGGGATCAGCAGCACGTTTTCCTTCCGTTCGGACAGAATCACGGCGGTGCCGTTCATGCCCTCCAGCAGACGGTCGTCCCCGGTCAGCAGCAGGTCGGTCTCATACACGGTGATGCTGCCGGAGGACTTGCCGATGCGGGAAATGCGGCTGACCTCGGCGGCGAATTTCTCCCCGGAGAAAGCGTCCAGCGTGACCTCCGCGCTCTGACCCACCTGCACCTTGGCCACGTCCAGCTCATCCACCTCCACGGTCATCTTGACCGCGCCGCCGCTGCCCAGCGTAAAGGCGGTCACATCGCCGGAGCCGTCGGCAGAGACGGTCTTTTTGCCTTCCTCCACGCCGATCAGCTGCACCGTGCCGTCCGCGGGGGCGACCACGTTGCGGCTGGTCTGGAGCATCAGCATGACCTGCAGCTGACCGGCCTTTTCGTTGCGGTCGGACAGGGCCTTGCGGTAGCTGTCGGTGTCCGGCTCGTTTTCCAGCGTAAAGAGGGTCGTGCCCGCATAGACGCGGGTGTTGACGCTGTAGCTGACCTCGGAAATGGTGCCGCCGTTGCCGAAAATCGCCAGCGGCGCGTGAATTTCCATGACTCCGCTGCCCAGCAGCATGGAGTCCGAATATACTTCCGCCGTTTCCTGATAGGGAGCCTTTTCGTCGCTGAACGTTACCAGCCAGCCGCCGTCCAACCGACAGACCAGCGTGCCCTCGGCGGAGCCGCCGTCCCACTGGACGGTGACCTTGTCGTTCAGGGACAGAGCCGCGTCGGTCTGAAGGCGCACCTCCATACTGCCGTCGGTGGAAAGGATCGCCAGACAGCCGTACTCGTTGACGGCTTCGATCACATCGTCTCCCGCGGCTGCGGGCTGGTACTTGACGCGGCCTTCCACCGGGGCGGTGATGCGGCTGCGGGGCTTGCGGGAGCCCAGCTGTTGATCCAGCGCGGCCAGCTCGGAGCTCAGCTCCGCCGCCCGGTACTGCAGGGAATCGCCGTCCAGCGCGGCCAGCACGTCGCCCGCCTTGACCGAATCGCCCTCCTTCACAAACAGGGTATCCACCTTCACGCCCACGGGCAGGGTCACATCCGCCGTATCGGGCGTTTCCAATTTGCCGCTGCCGGTGATGGTAACGGACACATTTCCCCGGGTCACGGTGTAGGTATTCTGAGCGCTGGCGGCAGTCTGCATCGCGTCGCCCATTCGCTTCATGGTGTACCATCCGCCCCCGGCCAGCGCCAGCAGGACGATCAGAACCCAAATAAGCACTTTTTTCTTTTTGCTCATTCCGTCAGCCTCCTCGATCGGCTTTTCTTCTTTTCTGCCCAAAGTTCCCGCCAAATATGCGTGTTTTGCCGCATACACGGGCGTATACTTTCATAGAGTGTATCATCAAATACAGGAGGAGGGATTGTTTTGCTGCAATGCACACAGCAGGGAGACGCGCTGACGGTTCATCTCTGCGGGGAAATTGATCATTGCGCGGCTGAAGGCCTGAGAAACGAAATCGAAATGCAGATTGTACGGCAAAACGCAAAGCGTTTAATCCTCGATTTTTCGCAGGTCACCTTCATGGACAGCTCCGGCGTCGGCATGATTATCGGGCGATATAAAACCATGCATGCGCGCGGCGGCAGCGTCGCGGCCTGCGGCTTGCAGCCGCCGATAGACCGGTTATTCCATCTGGCGGGGCTGCATCGAATCATTGCCATCACAGAGACGGAAGGGCGGGAAACACATGAATAATCAAATGGAGCTGAGCTTTCTGGCTGTGCACGGCACGCTGCACCTCCTTGGATACGACCATATGACCGATGAGGATTCAAAGAACATGTTTGCCCTTCAGGACGAAATACTTGACTATATCGGGGTAGAAAGATGATGGAGATACACGATTACGAAATAAAGAACATGATCCGCATGGCGAATGAAGCGAGGGAAAGGGCATACGTGCCCTATTCAAAGTTTCATGTGGGCGCCTGCCTCAAGGCAAAGAACGGCGCCTATTATCTTGGCTGCAATATAGAGAACGCCGCGTATACCCCTACCAACTGCGCCGAGCGTACAGCCATGTTCAAGGCAGTATACGAAGGAGAGCGTGAATTTGATGCGCTGGCCATAATATGGGACGGTGACGACTACGCTGTGCCCTGCGGAGTGTGCCGTCAGGTTCTGGCTGAATTCTGTGCGCCTGATATGCCGGTAATATGCGCAAATAAAGAAGGCGAGTATAAGATAATGGAGCTGAGCACGCTGCTGCCAGAGGCCTTTACAAAGAGGAATCTCAAATGACGGCTGAACCAAAGTACCTTTCCGGGTTTGTGACCATAATAGGCAGCCCAAACGTAGGCAAAAGCACGCTGATGAACCGTTTTGTGGGGCAGAAGGTGTCCATAGTTTCCCAGAGGGCGCAGACTACCCGTAACAGGATAATGGGCGTAGTCAGCCGCAAGGGGTATCAGATGGTATTTCTGGACACGCCCGGCGTTACGCTGCCCAAAAACAAGCTGGGCGAATATATGGTAAAGGTGGCCTACGATTCGCTCAACGAGGTGGAGGCCATACTTTTCATGGTGGACGCCGTGAACGGCATACGCGAAAAGGACGAGGCCATAATAGAAAAGCTGCGCACGGCAAGGGCACCGGTGATAGCCGCCATAAACAAGGCGGACGCGGCTACGCTGGATAATATCGAGACCGCAAGGGAACGCCTTGAAAAAGAGGGCTTCATAAAAGAGATAATCAAGATATCCGCCGCCGATGGCAGGGGCATGGACAAGCTGGAGGCAGCCCTTAAGGCCTGCCTTGTGGAAGGCCCTCAGTATTTTCCGGAGGACATGGTCACTGATCAGCCGGAGCGTGTTATATGCGGCGAGATAATACGGGAAAAAGCGCTGACGCTGCTCAAAGAGGAGGTTCCCCACGGCATAGGCGTCGGCGTGGACAAGATGGTTCTCAGGGACGACGGCATGTACGACGTATGGGCCACCATATACTGCGAGAGGGAAGGCCACAAGGGCATAATCATCGGCCGCCAGGGCAGTATGCTCAAAAGGATAGGCAGCGAGGCACGCAGGGACATGGAGTGGCTGCTTGGTACCCGGGTGAACCTTCAGCTATGGGTAAAGGTAAAGAACGACTGGCGCAACAGTACCTCAGTAATGAAGGAGCTGGGCTACGAATAAATCTCGGGGCGGCTTTACGGCCGCCCCGTAAGGCTTTTTTTATAGGCGAGGTAATCTTCCACGCTGCCTGTGCGGAGAAACTTCTGCCATGGTGAGTCGTGCCTGGATTGGGTGATGCTTTTGCTGGTATTGTTCTGCTTCATGTGATGCGACCGTCCTGTTTTTGATTATAGCTTAGTATCTGCATCTGGTCGTCTTGCAAGCCGGATAATTAATGGAAGGAGTGGGCGAATATGTCATCAAAGAAGGTCTCGGGCATAGTCACCCGCTATGCGAATTACCGGGACAGCGACAGGATGCTGAACATAATGACGGATAACGGCATCATAGGCGCGGCGGCAAGAGGGTGCAGGAGGAAGAACAGCCCCCTTTTAAGCGCCGCCGAGCTTTTTGTCTACGGCGAATTCGTATTGTTTGAGCGGCAGGGCAAATATACCGTGGACTCCTGCGAGGTGCGGGAGAGCTTTTACCCGCTGAGGCAGGATATGGACAGGTTTGCCGCCGGTATGCATGCGCTGGAGCTGGTGAATGATCTTGCCCCAGAGGGTGAAAAGAGCGGCGGCCTGCTCAAGCTTTTATACTATGCGCTGAGCTACATGGCATTTACCGATAAAGACCCCATGGATCTCGCCATATGCTTTACTATCAAGTGTTTGGCGCTGCTGGGCTATACTCCGGCCATAACCTCCTGCGCATGCTGCGGGCAGGATATTCGCGGCCATGTCCGCATGGGCTTTGACCCTGAGGCGGGCGGGGCCGTTTGCAGCGACTGCATGATAGGCGACTCAAAACGAATAAGCCCTCTGTCATTGGAGGCCATGCGGCGAATGCTGCTGCTCGGGGATGACGAGATGAACAAGGTGGCGCTTCCGGAGAAGGTGCGCGCTGAGCTGCGCCAAGCAGCCGGCGGCTACGCAGAACACATACTGGAACGGAGAATGAAGTCCTTCTATAGGATAGGCACCATATAAAAATGCATCAATGCCGTCAATTGTCTTATAAATAACAAATAAAAATGCAATTTCTCCGTCAAAATCGTCATATTTTTTATTGCTTCCTAAAGAAAAAAAGAGTATAATACAATATTGCCTGAAATGATTAGGTAATGTTATTTTTGCTAAAAATTATTAAATATAAAAATTTTAGTATGGAGGAAACAAATGAGTAAGAAGAAGTACGTATACCTTTTTAGCGAAGGCAACGCCCAGATGCGTGAGCTGCTGGGCGGCAAGGGCGCAAACCTGGCCGAGATGACCGGCTTGGGTCTGCCTGTTCCTCCGGGATTTACCGTGACTACCGAAGCCTGCACTCAGTACTATGAGGACGGAAAGTGGATCAACGAAGATATCGTAGCCGAGATATTCGAATACCTCGGAAAGCTGGAGAAGATCACCGGCAAGAAGTTCGGCGACAGTGAGAATCCCCTGCTGGTATCCGTCCGTTCCGGCGCCAGGGCCTCTATGCCCGGCATGATGGATACCATACTTAATCTGGGCCTCAATGAGCAGGTGGTAGAGGTGATAGCAAAGAAGTCCAACAACCCCCGCTGGGCATGGGACTGCTATCGCCGCTTCATACAGATGTATTCCGACGTAGTTATGGAGGTTGGCAAAAAGTACTTTGAGCAGCTCATAGATAAGCTCAAGGCAGAGCGCGGAGTCACCATGGACACCGAGCTCACGGCCGATGACCTCAAGACCCTTGCCCATCAGTTCAAGGGCGAATACAAGAAGAAGATAGGTAAGGATTTCCCCGACGATCCCAAGGATCAGCTCCTCTATGCCATAAAGGCCGTATTCCGCAGCTGGGATAATCCCCGTGCCAACGTATACCGCAGGGATAACGACATACCTTACTCCTGGGGCACCGCTGTAAACGTACAGATGATGGCATTCGGTAATATGGGTGATGACTGCGGCACAGGCGTTGCATTCACCCGCAACCCCGCCACCGGCGAAAAGAAGCTGTTTGGCGAGTTCCTGACCAACGCTCAGGGCGAGGACGTTGTGGCCGGTGTCCGTACTCCTATGCCCATCAGCGAGATGGCGGAGAAGTTCCCCAAGGCATTTGCACAGTTTGAAGATGTTTGCAATATACTTGAAAAGCACTACCGCGACATGCAGGATATGGAGTTCACCGTAGAGAACCAGAAGCTCTACATGCTCCAGACCCGCAACGGCAAGCGTACCGCCTCCGCCGCACTGAAGATCGCCTGCGATCTGGTGGACGAGGGCATGATAAGCGAGCAGGAAGCTGTGGCCATGATAGAGCCCCGCACCCTTGATACTCTGCTCCATCCCCAGTTTGACGCCGCAGCGGCCAAGAAGGCAGAAGTCATAGGTAAGGCTCTCGGCGCATCTCCCGGCGCTGCTTCCGGCAAGATCGTATTCACTGCCGAAGATGCAAAGGCTGAGGCCGCAAAGGGTGAGAAGGTTGTACTGGTACGCCTTGAGACCAGCCCCGAGGACATAGAAGGCATGAAGGCCGCACAGGGCATACTGACCGTGCGCGGCGGCATGACCAGCCACGCTGCGGTAGTAGCCCGCGGAATGGGCAAGTGCTGCGTATCTGGCTGCTCTGCCATCACCATGGACGAAGCAAACAAGTGCTTTACCCTCTCTGGCAAGACCTATCACGAGGGTGATTGGATAAGCTTCGACGGTTCCAACGGCAACGTATACGACGGCGTTATTCCCACTGTTGACGCTTCCATAAGCGGCGAGTTCGGCCGCATCATGGGCTGGGCGGACAAGTACCGCAAGCTCAGCGTGCGCACCAACGCCGATACTCCTCACGATGCTAAGAAAGCCCGCGAACTGGGTGCAGAGGGCATCGGTCTCTGCCGCACCGAGCATATGTTCTTTGAGAGCGACCGCATCGAGGCTATCCGCGAGATGATTTGCTCCGATACCGTTCAGGAGCGCGAGACTGCTCTTGCAAAGCTGCTGCCCATGCAGCAGAGCGACTTTGAGGGCATCTATGAGGCAATGGAAGGCTACCCTGTAACCATCCGTTTCCTGGATCCCCCACTTCACGAGTTTGTTCCCACCGAGGAAGCAGACATTGAGCAGCTTGCAAGGGCGCAGGGCAAGACCGTTGAGCAGATAAAGGCCATTATTGCCAGCCTCCACGAGTTCAACCCCATGATGGGTCATCGCGGCTGCCGCCTGTCCGTTACCTTCCCCGAGATCGCTGCGATGCAGACCCGTGCGGTCATTCGCGCAGCCATCAACGTGCAGAAGAAGCATCCCGACTGGAACCTGGTACCCGAGATAATGATCCCTCTCATAGGCGATGCGAAGGAGCTTGCATACGTCAAGGCGATCGTCACCAAGACTGCCAACGAAGAGATGGAAAAGGCCGATTTCAAGCTGGACTACAAGGTCGGCACCATGATAGAGATCCCCCGCGCGGCGCTTACTGCCGATGAGATCGCAAAGGAAGCCGAGTTCTTCTCCTTCGGTACCAATGACCTGACTCAGATGACCTTCGGCTTCAGCCGTGACGACGCGGGCAAGTTCCTGAACGCCTATTACGACAAGAAGATCTACGAGAACGATCCCTTTGCCAAGCTCGACCAGAAGGGCGTTGGCAAGCTGGTAAAAATGGCCGCCAAGATGGGCCGTGAGACCCGTTTCGACATTCACATGGGAATCTGCGGCGAGCACGGCGGAGATCCTTCTAGCATCGAGTTCTGCCATAAGGTAGGTCTGGACTACGTATCATGCTCCCCCTTCCGCGTACCTATAGCCCGCCTTGCGGCAGCACAGGCTGCTATCAAGGAAAACAAGTAATGCAGTAAATTTAAAGAAGGCCGTAAGGCCTTCTTTTAGTATGCCGAAAAAGTAAAACATATCAAAAACAACGGGCGGCGATGCATTCCCTTTGACTGCAAAAAATAATTGCAGCCCTGTCCCGCATACATGGCGTATGCCGCTCATAAGCTTTACCAAAGCATATTGGGGGTAAGGCTAAATGTACGAATATATAGAGGACAGGGTATTGGAAGTTGCGAATTATATAGTCGAGAGCGGAGCTACAGTACGACAGGCCGCAAAGAAGTTCGGTATAAGCAAGTCTACAGTTCACAAGGATATGAGTGAGCGTCTCAGGTATATCGACCCCAATGTGGCGGAGCAGGTACGCGAAGTGCTGCAAAAAAACAAGGACGAGCGGCATATGCGCGGCGGCATGGCTACATATATGAAATACAAGGAAAAAAGAGAGAAAAAGGCCGCGTTGACAGGAATGGGAAAAAATGATAAAGTCCTAATGTGATATATTAAGATACATGATAACAGGGCGATTCGCCCGGATACGAGGCCGTAATCTGAATGATGCTTGAAAAAATGCTAAAGACCTTTCAAAAGCTGAGACTGGAATTCTATCGCAAAATATTTACCCGAGTAAGGGAAAGAGATGGGAGCCTCAGTGCCATGGAGGTTTTTTCGCTTGAGATAATATACGCTCTGGGCAGACCAACAATAGGACAATTTGCCCGGTTCATAGGAATATCCCAGTCGAACGCCACATATAAGGTCAATTCTCTCATGAAAAAGGGATATATAATACGACAGCCCTCGCAAGAGGACGGCAGGGAATACAACCTTGAGCTTTCCGAGAAGTTCTACGGTTACAGCGACATGCTGGAGGAAAATGTAAGGACCATAACACGGAACGTTCTGGAGCAGCTCACGCCGGAGGAGATAGCAGTGATAGACAAGGCGGCGGATATACTCAATAAAGAACTTGATGCCAGGGCGGGCTTAAGAGATTAATAATAAGCCGGGAAATATTCCCGGCTTTTGCGCGCTTAAAGATCAGCTTTGGCCAGAAGCTCTGTATACAAGCTCCTGATGCTCGGCATCTGGCAGCGAGCCTACGTGGGAAAGGCTGCCGTCAAAGTAAAGGCAGATATGCCCGTTCATGTCGTTGGAAGGGATGGTATCGCTGCCGTGGGGCCAGCCCTGAAGCGACGCGGCTATCTGCTTGCCGTTTATGGTGACGGTCACGGCTCGCTTTGAAAAATTGAACTCACCGCCGAACACCTCCCGCACGGCGGCGGAGCTTTGGGAATCTCTGACCTCCATCTCGGCGTGGTTTTCACCGCCTGCGTACTGGAGGTAGAAGGTGGAGCCGGTATTGTAATCGGTAACGAGATAGGAACTGCCCACGGACAGGGCGGCCTTCACATCGCTCCATACCATGGCTTCGCCTTTTACGGCGCCGTCCTTTACCTGGCTGGTGCCTATGGGTATATTGGCCGCTATATCGGCTCTGCTCACACCGTGGCGAAAGAGTATGGTCATGGTCTGGTCGCCTATGGTGCCGTCGGATATCATGGGCACGCCGTCGTCGGTGGTGTGCTTGAGCTGGAAGGCCTTTGCCGCATTGGCGGTCATGCTCTGGTAAATTCCGGTGGGCTTGAAATTGAAGTAGCAGAGGTCCCGCAGGCGTATCTGCACACGCACCACGTCGTCTCCGGAATAGTTCATGCCGATAAGGCCGGAAAAGGCGGGCACGTTGCCGGAATAAGGCGTTATGGCCGGGTTTGGAGCAGGCGTGGGCGAGGGCGTAACGTCCGGAACCGGTGAGGGCGACGCCGCATTGGCCGCTGCCGCCGTAAACAGCACACATATTGTAAGTATAAATACCGTCAGCTTTTTCATGGCACAATTATACCATGGGCAAGTCCCGTGCGCCATATGTGTAAATGTAAAATCAATCCAGCGGTTCTGTGGGTATAAGGTTGAGCATATCATCTGTGCTCTCTACGTTGGTGTATACCTGCGGAACCTCGCCTACGATTATGCTTTCTGCTATGGCCGCCTCGGAGCTTACCTTTATGCTCCGGGATATGCCGGGCATAATAAGCCGTATGCTTGCGGTGAGCCTTAGGTTTACCCTGTACAGGGACTGGTTTATGCCTGAGGAGGAAAGAGTGGAGCAGAACTCGCTGTATACGCTGCCTGCGGGGGTGAACGTGACCCTTATCCGGGGTCCGCGGCCGGTAAGGTAGGTGATCCCGGACACGGTGCCCAGAGGCAAGGATACGCCCTGCTCCCCAACTTCTGCTATGCGTTTTTGTGCTGCGGCACAGCACTCGGATGCCAGCAGGTTCATGCGTCTTGCGTCAGCCTGGAGCATATAGACTTTTTCGCCGTTGTCATATGAGGTTATGAGGCAGTCATAGTCTGAGCCGCTGTTGAGGCTTTCGGTTATAGCCTGATTCATGGCTTCCGTGGCAATGGAATTTATGCGGGTCTCCGCAAGGTTTGCGAGGGCGGGACGCATACGGTTGTTTACGGATATGATGAGCCATACTATGCTAACGGCAGCCAGCATTGCAAGGGCGAGGCAGAGCTTTCTTATGTATGGTTTCCTGCGCTTCCTCGAAGATATATCTCCACAGTTTTCCATATTGCCGCTCCTTTTGAAATTTGTCCTTCGACATAAAAAGTCATGAACTGATTGTTAATTCATTATATGCCGGCCGTGGCGTATTGAGAAAGGACAGTAAAATATGCTATAATACACCCAAATATAATGAAGATAGCAGCGCTTGGCCCATGGGCCGGGCCGTTTTATGAAAGGCAAACGATATAAATGGACGATTTCGAGAATAAGGACAGAGGCTTTGACGGGGCGGAGCAGGAAGGCGGCACCACCCGTATAGATATGCCGAGGCGGCACAGGCGGGAGGAAGCGTCCGAGGACGCGCCGGAGCGGGAAAAGTGGGACGTGGCGGGCCGGATAGAGTCTGTCATAAATAAAATTAAGGAGCTGCTTGGCCACAAAAGTAAAAAGCAGGTGGACGAGGAGCTGTTTACCGAGCGCAGAGGCAGCCGCAGCTTTATTCTGGAGCTGCTGTTTACCGTGCTCAAGGTCATGGCGGTGACCGTAATTATCGCCGGAAGCGCGGGGCTGGGTCTCGTTACCGGTGTAGCCAAGGCATACATCGAGACTACCGAGGACATAGATCCTGCACAGCTCACCAAGAGCGACAGGACTTCCTACATATACGACAAGGACGGCAAGCTCATAACCACTTACGCCGGCATGGAATATCGGGACTGGGCGGATATAGGCGAGATACCGGACATGCTCAAGAATGCCCTGATTTCCATAGAGGACGTGCGCTTCTACAAGCATGACGGCGTGGACTACAAGAGGCTGTTTTCCGCCGTTATAAATACCCTGCGCAATACCGATACCCACGGCGGCAGCACAATAACCCAGCAGCTTATAAAGAATAAGGTGCTTTCCAACGAGCAGTCCTACAAGCGCAAGATAAAGGAAGCTTACCTTTCCATGGAGCTCGAGGATATCATGGATAAGGATGAGATACTTGCGGCGTACATGAACGACGTATACCTGGGCGCCTCCAACTACGGCTTTAAGACCGCCGCCAAGGACTATTTCGGCAAGGAGATGAGCGAGCTTACCATACGCGAGTGCGCCATGCTCGCCGGAATGGTGCAAAAGCCCTACTATACCAACCCGCGCTCCAATACCTATACGAGGACGCTGAGCGACTCTGCGCGGCAGGAGCTGGAGGAGCTGCATAATTCCAAGGGCATAACCGAGGAGCAGTATAAGTACTCCCTCGAAAATAACAACCAGATGTACGTCACCGACAGACGCACCAATGTGGTGCTGCTGGCCATGTACGAGGGCGGCTTCATAACCCATGAGCAGTACGAGGCTGCGCTGAACGAGAGGGTGAACATAAAGGAAAAATCCGCCAGCACAGAGCTGTACGATATGCCTTATTTCGTCGAATACGGCATTCGTGACATAGTTACGCATCTCCTCAAGCAGCGGGATATGCTGGATACGCGCGCCAATCGTTCCGCAATAGAGAATGAGCTGCGCACAGGCGGATACCATATTTATCTCACTGTGGATACGGAGATGCAGCACATGGTACAGGATACCCTCTCTACATGGGAGAAATATCCACAGCTTGCAGACCCCAGCACGGCCACAAAGACAGAGACCAGCGCCGACGGCAACACCATAACTACTATCGAGCCTCAGGCAGCGGCTGTGGTGCTCGATTACCACACCGGCGAGCTTAGGGCCATAGTAGGCGGAAGGGACACCCCCACCATAAAAAAGGGACTTAACAGGGCGCAGAGCCCGTCGGAGGTAGGTTCATCCATAAAGCCTCTGGCGGTATACGGGCCGGCGCTGGATATGGGTGCTTCCCCGGCTACCATAATTAAAAATTTCCCCTGCCCGATCGAGGGATGGGACAGCGAAAAGGGCTACCCCTACATAGGCAGTGAAAGTTACATAGGCCCTCTGACGCTCAGGCAGGGCGTGGTGAATTCCCTCAACGTGGCGGCGGCGAGGACGCTTCTTGAACACGTGGGCTTTGACAACAGCGCAAATTATCTTGAGCTGCTGGGAGTAGATCCGTCACGCATATCGAAGACGGGCTCCGCCATGGCGCTGGGCACCACGAACATAACCCCCATAGAGATGGCGGCGGCATACGGAGCGATTGCAAACGGGGGCGAGTATCAGGAACCGTTGTCCTTTACGAGGATAGTGGACGAAAGCGGCAAGGTCATACTCGACGCTGACGAGATAAGGGAAAAGCATACCGTATTTAAGAAGTCAACGGCTTATATGCTGGTGGATATACTCACAGAGGCGGTAAACTCCGGCACTGGTACCAACGCGAAAATATCCGGCATGACAGTGGCGGGCAAGACCGGTACCAACTCGGATTACGGCAGCGTGTACTTTGCAGGTATGACCCCCTACTATACAGCTACCGTATGGATAGGCCACGATGACTTTACGCCAAAGCTCAAGAGCAAGTCCACAGGCGGCAAATACGCGGCGCCCCTGTGGAAGGCCTTTATGTCAAAGATACATGAGGGCTTGCAGAATAAACCCATAATCGATGAGTCTCCCAATGAGATAGGGCTTGAAAAGTGCACCGTCTGCTCCATATCCGGCAAGCTGGCCACCGACGCCTGCTATGCCGACTCCGCAGGGCATCTTCCAGTGACGGACTGGTTCGCAAAGGACGCGGCGCCTGCCGAGGTATGCGATATGCACGTACAGACCAGCATATGTCAGGATAGCGGCCAGCTTGCATCGCCCTATTGTTATAATGTTATATCGGGCTCTGTGGTGCTGATACACAATGACTCAATGTATGCGGACATTGATCCCATATTGGTCAAACAGTACATACCAAATGCCGTTTATACCGGCGTTACCTCCGAGGAGTACGCAATGACGATGGAGGGGGGAAGTATGGGAGCGACCTGCTCGCTGCATACGCCTTCGTGGTATAACTACGGCGGAGGCAACGAGGATCTGCAAAATGCCAAACAGGAGGCGCAGCGGCTCATAAGGGAGATAGGGAACTACCTGAACAACGTTCAGAATATCTCGGATACGGACAGGAATACCCTCATACAGGGAATGCAGGATCTCGAGGATTACGTGAACGCCTCACTTACCGAATATATTAAGCGGGCTACTGAGCAGCTGCGGCTCAACTTCAATGCCATATACGAGGAAAACCCGCCCGTAGGCGCAGGGTGGTAATATGGGCCTTGTTGAGCTTTACGAAAAAGAGCGGCTGCGCATAGCTGAAACAGCCGACGGCCGTGGTGATTATTCCCACCCGGTATTTGGGGAGGGGCCGGTGAACCCGCTGGTGATGCTGATAGGCGAGGCGCCCGGAGGAGACGAGGCAAAGCAGGGGCGGCCGTTTGTAGGTAAAGCGGGCAAGCAGCTCGATGCGCTTTTAAGCGGCGCAGGTATAGACAGAAGCCGGGTGTATATTACCAACGCCGTAAAGTTCCGCCCCGTGAATGTAAAGCCGAAGAGCTTATCAAACCGCACCCCCACGGGCGCGGAGATGAAAGCGGGGCTGCCGCTCCTGAAAAACGAACTTTACCTGCTTTCGCCGCGCATAATAGTTACTCTCGGCAATACTCCCCTTAAAGCCATTCTGACGCTGGCGGGCAAGCGGATACGCACTGTCGGGGAACTGCACGGCAGAAGCATAAGCGTGACCATAGAAGGAAAAGGAATGCTGCTTTCGCCACAGTATCATCCCGCAAGCGTGATTTACAACCGTGCACTGGCTGATACGCTGGCGGAGGATATAGGGCGGCTGGGGGAAATGATAAGAGCGGAGGAGGAACGATGAAGCTTAAACGCATGGCAGGCGCTGCCGCAGTGCTGCTGCTTCTTGCGGTCTGCACAGGGGCGCTGGCAGCGGATACCGGTATAATCACGGCTGAAGGCGTCAACCTCAGGGAATCCCCTGATAAGGAATCCAACGCCATTGGAACGCTTGAGCTGGGCAGCGAAGTAGAGGTGCTGGCGGTGGAAAACGGCTGGTACAGGATAATGCTCAAAAGCGGAACCGTGGGCTATATCCGCCAGGATTACATCTTTTCAAATTCTTCCGGCAGCCGCGGCGCGTATGTATTGGACGACGGCACATATATACGCGGAGGCCCCAGCGAGGATACCTACGCTGTAAAGCAGTTAACAGCAGGCAAGGGCGTGCGCATAAAGGCGGTGTTTGGCGAGTGGTTCTATGTGGTTGCCGATGACGCCACGGGCTATGTTTACCGCACCCACCTGACGCTCACCGGCTCCAACACCGCGTCCGGAAGCATGCTCCGCACCGGCATGGAGGGCGAAGAGGTGGAGCGGCTGCAGAAGAAGCTATACGATCGCGGCTTTATGTCAAAGCGGGATATGAGCGGCGTATACGATAGCGCTACCCGCAAGGCGGTGCTGGAATATCAGAAAAAAGCGGGCCTTTCCTCGGCGGATGGTATCGCCGGTGCTGAGACGCTCAATTCCGTATTCGACAGCACCAACAAGCTCACAAAAGAAAACGCCACGTTTACCAAGCTCAAGGGCAGCGTAGTGCTGCTGGACTGGTTCAAGGGCGGCAGCGATTGGCTGAACAAGGGCGCCAAGTTTACGGTGACTGATGTGCGTACCGGCAAAAGCTTCCGTGCAAGGCGCTTCGGCGGCTGGTATCACGCGGACAGCGAGCCTATAACAAAAGAAGACACCGCCGTAATGAAGAGCCTGGAGGGCTTTTCGTGGAACAGGCGCCCCATATGGGTTACATACAACGGCAAGACTGTGGCTGCAAGCATGCATACCATGCCTCATATGGCGAATCCTACCAAGAGCAACGGCTTTGATGGCCACTTCTGCATACACCTGCTTAACTCTAAGGTACACGCTAACAGCAAGGCATGCCCGAGACATCAGGCCTGTGTGCAGGAGGCTTATCGGGCTGGCAAAGCAAAATAAAAACAGCATAATTTAATCTGAATATCCCCTGAGGGCGCGCTGCGTTCTCAGGGGATATTTGCCTGTATTGCATATTTTTGTCCCCTATGGCAGATACTTCTATATATATCGCAGAAGTTTTGCATGGGAGGGCAGGGTATGAACGGAATAAAGAAGATAGCCTTGGCGCTGGGCTTCACTAGGAAGCGCAGCGAGTTTGAATTGCTGGAAACCGAAAAGGGGGCGCCGGGCTTTTTTGGCGGCTGGCGGTACGCGGAGGAGCAGAGGCAGGAAGAAAAACAGACAGTAGCTCCCTCGTTTTCCGAAAACATTGGCCGAATTAAAGAAAGCTTTCGGGCGGATATAAATCCTGACATAATAATACGCCGCTTTGCCGCAGGCGGGCGGGTGGAGGCGGCGGCGGTATTCATGAACGGCATGGCGGACGCGGAAACCATAAACGATTATGTGCTGCGGGAGACAATGAAAAAGCCTTTGCCCGATAAGCCTCCGTACATAGATTATATGATTAAAAACGTGCTGACCGCCGGCGACGTATCAATGGAGAGCGACTGGTATAAGGTAAAACGGGCTATAACAGACGGGCAGACCGTGATGTTCGTAGGAGATGAGGAACGGGCGGCAATAATAGATACCCGGGGTTACGAGCATCGCTCTGTAGGAACCACGGAAAACGAAAAGGTGGTCAGGGGGCCGCAGGAAGGCTTTAACGAGAGCCTGAGGACAAATATAACTCTGCTGAGACGCATGATACGCCGGGAAGATCTTGTGTGCGAGATACGAGAGATGGATGTCCAAAATCACATAAGGGCAGCCATAGTTTACCTTGACGGCAGCGCAAACCCGGCACTGGTGCAGGAGGTTAAGCGGCGCATCGCCGGTGTGCAGACCCGAATGATGTCAAATATAGGCGTACTGGAGCAGCTTACCGAAAACCACCCGTTGTCGCCGTTCCCGCAGGTGCTGACCACAGAACGGCCGGATAGAACGGCGTCGCACATAATGCAGGGGTATGTGGCTGTGCTGCTGGACGGCAGTCCATTTGCAAATATAATGCCTACAACGCTGTTTACGCTTATGAGCAGCTCGGAGGACGTATATCTGAGGCAGATGCAGGGTACGGTGGTGCGGCTGGTGCGCTATATTGGGGCGTTGATATCCATACTTCTGCCGGGATACTTCTTATCGCTGGTGCTGTACCATCAGGGAATGATGTCAACAGAGGCGCTTAGCACCGTTGTGGCCTCGCGAAAAATGGTATTTGCGCCGATGGGCCTTGAGCTGCTGTTCTTGCTGCTTGTGTTCCAGCTTATACGGGAGGCTGGCCTTAGGGTGCCGGGCAGCATAGGCCAGGCCATCGGCATAATAGGAGGCCTTATACTGGGCCAGGCGGCGGTAAGCGCAAATCTTGCGAGCTCTGTCATGCTGATAGTTGTGGCCCTGTCCGGGCTTGGCAACTTCTGCATACCGGATTATGCCACGCAGATATCCGCTTCGTATATAAGGGTAGCATTTGTGATAGCTGCATGGATTGGAGGACTTCTTGGCATGAGCTGCATGCTGGTAGCCTTCTTCGCTCTCATGGCGTCTCTTAAAAGCTTCGGCATACCATTCCTTACCCCGGCATCGCCCAAGACATACAGCAAGCGGCCCGCTATAGTGCGGGGCAGAATAACCATGCACGCAAAGACCGACGACTACATAAACACCAGAGAGGGGGAACTGCTTTGAATATAGGCCCAAGCAGGATAGGAAGGCAGGAGAGCGCCGCGATGGTAGGCGTATCCCTGTTCACCGCCACGGTCTTTGCCATGGATTCACAGCAGGCGTACAGCGGCGGAAACAGTACTTATATATGGATGCCCCTTTCCATATTGGTATCTCTCGCTGCGGTGATGGTGATAATGTCGGCCATGGAAAAAAGCGGTGCGGATACGCTGGACAAGCTTTTTACGGCCGCCTTTGGCAGAGTAGTAGGACGTATAGCTGCAATACCCCTTATTTTACTGTTTATCGCAAGCGCGTTCTTCATACTTACAGACTTTGTGAACATGATACACAGCTTTGTGTTTTACAATTCCGGATATTGGGAGATAGCGCTGTGGGTGCTGCTCACGTCGCTTTTGCTCAGCTTTATGGGTCTTGAATGCATATCACGTACTACGCTGCTCATATTGCCCATGTTCGCGGCGGCGGTGCTCGCGGCGCTCCTGATACCCTATAAGAGCTATGCGATTTACAGGCTTTCGCCATTTCCCGGCAATTCGCTGGGGGATATGGGCAGGCTGACGCTGCATAACCTGCTGCGTACTTTTGGGGCGATGATGGCGCTGCTTACAGTTACGGATAAGCTTTGCGGAATGCGGTTCGCCAAAAGCTCCTGCCTTATAGGCGCGGTATGTGCGGCTGCGTTTACCGCGTTGACCCAGTTTGCAATAGCGATGGCGTTCGATTATATAGACCTTGCAGATATGCTCTTTCCGCTTTACCGGATGGAGATGATAATGGTGGAGGAGGGGTATCTTTTCAGAATGGACAATCTCTCGCTCTTCTTTTGGCTCATGGCGGGCATAACTACGGCGGCATATTACATTTACAGCAGCGCGATGCTGTGGTGCAGGTGCTTCGGACCGAAGGACACACGGCCGGGAGTAGTGGCGTTTGCGGTTATGACAGGCTGCGCGGTAGTAATGCAGTCCGAAGGACATTACGATGAGTTCCGCATGCTCTATTATAATGTGGGCATATGGGGCTGGACGGTAATATCCCTGCCGCTGATAGCGGCGGCTGTACTGAGCGTAAGACGCGGTATGGCAGTCAGGAGCGGCAAGGTATGAAAAAGGCAGCCTTGATGATACTTGCGCTTGTGCTGTGCATGAATATGAGCGGCTGTCTTGGCGCCGTTCAGGCGGACGATTATATATACGTTGTGGGCATAGGCTTTGACAAGGGTTCTCAGTACAGGTTCAATGTTACGTTTCTGGTACAAAAGGACGTGTCCGGGTCCGAGCAGACATCAACGGGCGGCGCTGAGATAATATCTGCCGAAGGCGACACGCTTTTTGACGCAATAACCGTACTGAGCGCGGGAGTGCCGTTTCGGATAAATTTCTCTCGGGTGAATACCTTCTTTTTTGGCGAGGAGGTGGCTCGCAGCGGCCGTATAAAGGAGCTTTCCAACATAACATTTAACGCGCTGAAGATACGCCAGTCGGCAAAGCTCATGGTATGCCTCGGCACAGCGCAAAGGCTCATGCAGGGTCTCTGCCTGGAAGATGTGCCAAATATAACCAAGCTGCAATTCAGCGTGTTTCAGGATTACGCCGCAGAGGGGATTACGGTCATAACCAATTACGCCGGAATGCTGGAGAGCATAAGAGGACGGCGGTCGGATCCATTGATGATGCTGGGCGGCGTAGATGTGAGCGCCGTAAAAAAACAGGAGTCCATTGCGAAGGAAATGACGGGCGCGGGTGAAAAGAGCGAAGGAAGCGACGATGAGCAGGAAGAACAGGAGGAATACACTACCGGCGGGGTGCGGCGGCTCGGCGGCATGAGCCCTTATGTAGCCGGTACGGCTCTGTTTGACGGCTGGTATATGAAGGGCACACTGAGCGGCTACGATACCATGTTCCTGCTGCTGGGGCGCGGGGAACTGAAAAAGGGAGCCTTGAAGGTACAGCATAATGAGGAGTGGGCGGTGCTTTACATAAAGGACGAGAAGCCTCCGAGGGTAAAGCTGACTCTGTCGGGCGTGCCGCGGGCAAAGGTAGAGCTGGAGATGGCGTGCAACATAGTGAAATACAAGGGAGCGGCCAGATCAGACGAGTGGGACAGCGGATTGCAGCAGACGGCGGAGCAGCTTATATCGAACGAGATGGCCAGGGTATTCAACATATGCCGCGAGTTGAACAGCGACGCCTTTGGGTTCGGGGAATATGCGTCTACTCAGTTTTCCGACATCGTGAGCTGGGAGGGGTATGACTGGAAGAGCAAATATCCTCTTATGGAGGCGGAATTCAGCGTTAAGCTGGAGCTGGCGGATGAAAATGTGACCACAAGGCTTGAGTAAAGGGAAAAACTATGGAAACGGTGTTTTTGGCGCTGTGCGCGGCGGGCGCAGCATACTGCATGCTGTATGGTGCGTATTGTATAAGCGAAGGAAAGGGAAGCAGCGGGGCGAGCGCGATGGCGTTGGGACTGCTTGCGGCTTTCTCAGCGGTGTTGCTCGCGATAATCGCTTAGTTTTGGGGAAAATACATTAAAAAAAGCTGTTTAATAAATCAGTACCATCAGTTGACAAGGACACACAAGGTTTTAGGAGCCAAACAGCACGGCATA
>ERZ857882.1974-NODE-1974-length-22563-cov-22.332371_pt1 | contig 22563 bp, 18 predicted proteins | sample MGYA00519697_ERZ857882 | MGnify/ENA primary metagenome ERZ857882 (study PRJEB31778, sample SAMEA3449373) | human gut metagenome | biome: human gut; feature: human-associated habitat; material: faeces | place: United Kingdom | collected 2010/2012 ...
TGCTGACGGTGCGCCCGCTGGATGAACGAGGCAAGTGGCAGTACAAGACCGAGAAAGAATACCTCTGTATGAAAAACGGCGAGGAACGCGGCTTCACCGCCGCCGAGTTTAAGGTGGCACAAACCGATGGTTGGGAGAAACAGTATCAGTACAAAGTCGGTAAGAAAAAGGTGTATATGGCTCCCTCTGTCGCCGAAGCACAAGGGCTTATTCGGGCTGACAAGCATCCAAAAAGCACCCGCTACGGCAGGCAGAATCCCATCTCCGAACGCTGGAACAGCGAGGAACAGCTTGTTGCATTGCGTGCGGCATGGGCAGATGTGGCAAACCGCTATCTGGAGCGTGCCGGTTTTGCGGAACGCATCGACCACCGAAGCAACGCCGAGCGAGGGCTGGATGAGATTCCCACCATCCACGAAGGCCCTGTTGCGCGCCAGATGGAAGCAATGGGGCTTATATCCGACCGCTGCAAAATCAACAGGCAGATACGGGAGCAGAACAGGCTGATCCGCTCCCTCCGTGCGGAAATCCAAAAGCTGACGGACGCGATCAAGACCTCCGTTCCCGCACTTGCAAAGGCGCTGGAAACCGCCCGCAAGGGGATTCTGCTGCTGCGCTACTCATGGCTCTACCATACCGGCGCGGCGAAAAAGCTGGACGAGAGTATTCAGGTGATCCAGCCGGACTATGCGCGGTATCTGGAGATACGGAAGCTGCTGCGGGAAAAATCCAGACAGAAAAAGGAACTAGCAGCGGAGTTGAAAACGTTGAATCCTTTGAATCTCATGCGCCGCGCTGAAATCAAGAAGGCGCTGGCGACAATTACCGAGGACGCAGAGGAACTGAAACCTGAGATGGATATACTGATTGCCGGTTTTGGTAAGAGCGACCCGGACGGGATGAAGGAGGTCAAACAGCAGCTTGACGCCATGAACGCCAACAAGACCGGGCTGGAGGACGTTGCGGCAAAGGCAGCCGACGCTTTGGACGCAGAGGTTCAGAAGTACCATGCGCTGCAAGAGCAGGCCGAAACTGTGGATGCGGACGAATTACACACCGCCCGCATGGAGCTGCGCGGCAACATGACCACGGAGGTTCGTGAGAAAATCAAGGACACCTTCGGTAAACATTACAACGCCGACCGCTTCCGTCAGGCTGACCGGGAGGTATCCGAGATACTGGGTGAACCTCATCCGCAGAATGACCGCTCCATCGTCAGAAAAATGCAAAGGCCGCAGGAGCAGTCCAAGCATGGCCATATACGCAAAAATGAAACGGCTCGTTACCCCATATCCGAGCGATGAACGCAAAGGGTGTGATATGCAGCTCATACAAGGGCTGACTATATTTGCAGCAATAATTCCTGTAAAGCTACGTCATCCATGTTCATAATGAACATGGATAACGTAGGGGTGGATTAGTGTAGATGCTGTCCATTTTGTTCACGCTCGAAGGAAATATCGCATCTAAGCTCTTTTTCGGCTTCATCGTATTCCTGCTTCCAGCCATCCGCAAGCTCCTGTACTTTTATGTTTACAGAAAAACCGATCTTCTTTCCTTCAAGGTCGCCGGGACTGACAGGAAGCTGTATCTCCCAGCAGGTTTCAGCGCTATCCCCCGAACTCAAATCCACATCATCAGGAAGAACCCTTTTTACAAACAGATTTTCCCCGATGCGATAGGGCATTCCGTCGATATTGACGGTAATGTTGTTGAATCTGACGCTACCTGATGATCCTTCCGCAGCCGTTAGCGACAGCATGACCGTTAAAGCGGAATTGTCAATGGAAATGTCCTTTATGTCAGCGGTGATTCCCATTACGGTGACGGGAGCTTTGTCAAAACCAACTTTCAACGGAAGTCCTACCTGCTCCGAAAGCCGTGCGGACTCCGAAAGCCACGCTTGCCGTTCCTGCTCATCCTTGGGAAGCAGTGCTTGCGCACTTTGACGGTCATATTTGAAGCAGAAGTCGTCCCCCTGTGTGCGGATCATAATAAGCATATCATCGGGAAGTTCCTGCATCCATGGGATAGAGTAGATGGCGTACCGCTCTGTATCGCTGCTTTTCAGCGGAAAGTTATCCTTCCATGCCTCCTTCACATGCCCGTTTACGGCAATTTCAATCGATTCCGGCATTTCCTTTTGCATCGGTGCAACCATTCCCACAAAAAGCTGCTGCATAACCGTGTCCTTCGTTCCCGAGGGAGTATAGAAGCAGACCTCGGAAAGTATAAACGCTCCTTCCTGCTGGCCGACGGCAACGGCGTTATCCGAAATCGCTTCCATTACATGGAGCATACCCGCATCCTCTGTTGCCTGAAAATCCAGCCACATATCCATTTCGCTTGCCTGCTCGGAAGTGTCGTTTTCTATTTCGGCTCTTATTGAAGGATAGGCAGCCTCATGCTGCTCCTTGGTTTCACGCATCTGTTCACTTGCTTGGCCGAACACATTTTTGTATAGTGATACTGCCGCGTATGCAGTGCAGGCGCACAACAGAAGAAGAAGCGCAACGATAGCCGCAAAAGCAATCGGCCTGCGGCAGCGGAGCAGGCGTACACCATCCCATCTTTTCTCTGATAAACCGCCGAGAGTAGATTGTACACAGGAAACAAAAGCTGCATCGGGCAATGGTCGGCTTTCCTTCATAAGCTGCTCAAAAGCATCGTTTTTCTCCAAAATATAACTATACTCCATATTCCTTAAGCTCCTTTCTTAGAATATCCCGCCCGCGGGACAGCCGTGCAAGCACTGTTCCTTTGGGCAGTCCTAATATATCCGCAATCTCCTGTACCTTCATGTCCTCATAATAAAACAGCATTATGGGTATTCTGTATATCTCCCCAAGCCTCAACACAACGCGGTTTACATCCAAACGCATATCTGTATTGCACTCCTTGTCCGGCAGATTTTCCGGCAGCTCCGACCATCCTTTACTGCGCCTTATTCTACGGCTTTCGTTCATTACTATCTTTACGATCCATGCTTTGAAGTTCGATTCTTTCCTGAGAGTGAAGCGCTTTTCCCATGCCCTAAGCAGGGCGTTCTGCACGGCATCGTTACATAACTCCCTGTCCTCCAGCAGAGAATAGCTGACAGTGAACAGTAACCCTGTAAGCTTGCCTATCTCTGCCGAAAATCCTTCCTTTGTCTGCACATAGAAAGCAGTATTCATTGGTGACCCCCTTCCCTATTATGTATTCACTATTATAGAGCAAAAAAGCGACATGAATATTGCACCTAACAAAAAAATAAGGGCCGCATAGCCGCAGCCCTTAAATCTGTATGCCATTGTCACGGTGAAATTAAGAATAGTAACCATCAATTTTCAAAAGACGGATATACCGAGCAGTTCCAGTATACTCATTAGTATAAAATGTGCTTAAATTGCATTCAGCATAGTATTCGTAAGCATCATGCATACACACATACACGGAGCCTGAAGAAGTCTTTGATGATACGATTGCGGTATGCGTCCAGTCGCTTGAGCTCTTGGAGCTAAATTGTACGATATCGCTTTTTTCGGTAGCTTGCAAATAGGACGAAGACGGATATGCGTTTGCCGAATAATATGTTGAGCCATAAAAACCTTTTTCCGTATTATTCTTTGATCTTTTGAAATACGAGTAAAAACCATCTACATTATACCATGCGTAAGTATTTCTTTTCCATTTATATGTACCCGTATTATCCTCCGGTATATTGCCACCGCTGCTATAATTCAGGCAAAATGACACAAAATTTGTGCAATCAAGTGTAACTTGAGAATACCCTGACGGATATGAGTAGGTATAACCGGAACCAGATGTCCAGTTAGCGGGATCATCTGGGGCAACATAGTTTTTTGCTGTATTGGCGGCATTGTCCTTTGCAGTAGAGCTATATGTAACATTTCCTTTCATATTGTTAGAGTATATTTCCGTATAATCATTAACGGGTTCTTTTATGACTGTTCTGTCATCGATTGCTTCCAATATGACTCTGCTTCTTTCAACAGCCTTTTCATAGCTTGGTGTCTCATTTTCCCAAAATCCGCTTTCGAATATTCCAGGATAGCTTCTTCCAACAATTTCCCATTTCCCGTTATCTGCCTTGCTTAAATCAAATCGGTATATCAGCCCATATTCGGAAACTATATCCGGCGTTTGGGTATAATGAAAACGACAAACCACAGATGCATAGACTTCTGCCCTGCCTTTTTGAGAAAACACAGGATTACTATAGTCAACATTGACAGCATAATCCTTATAGCTTAAGTCCTCACTGACAGCATTTAGAGCAGCAATCTCGGAAGATAAAAGCAATGTCTCAATACGAAGAAATTCCTTTGCATCTGCTGAAACGGACTTCGTTTCCATTGTTCTGAAGCTACCAGAGGTAGCTTTTACTTTGGCGATAGCATCATACCGAATGTCAATAAACTCCTTTATGGGCTGATAAAGGTCTTCTCTATCTCCTTCAGCCATAACTGGTGTAAAAACCAGTAAAAGAGCAGCCATCACAAGGCTCAGTGCAAGCAGCTTTTTCATACATTTTCTCATCATTTGTGGGCACCTCCATTTTTATAATATCGTAGGAACTTAGAAAATCAGACACAAGACAGCATGTTTACAATGTGTCTTTCTTTGTAGTTCTTTATAATTAGATACATGAGAAGTCTAAAATATTGCAAAAATCTTATTCTTTTTTATTATTGATATAGGCTAAGGATTTAATGCCATACCTTTTCGCACATATACTTGTCATTCTCCAACCATTGATTTTTACATTCATAATCATCGATCTTCACCGAATTTTGTTGCAATGCACTTCTCGCCGAATCCACTGCATGTTAAGTTCCATATTGGCGTTCCTTGGTGTCCTCATTTGAGTTTTGAATCAGAATATCATGATAAAACCCACAACATAGACGAATAACAAGAGTAACAGATCCGCTTCATCATTTTCGTAGGCAAAACTAAAAAATTGAAATAAACTTGAGATTGGTGCAATATTTTGGTTTGCCGAAGAATCTTTATTTAATGAACAGCTAAATAAAGGGCGAACCCCATATCTGCAACAATAAAACAACAAGAGGAGGGAGTGAATATGTAGAATTAGGTATAAAAGGATGATGGGGGATGATGGGGTAATTATCCATATAGGAGCGATTACATCGGTTTCAAAATTTGGAATTTGCAAAGGAGAAGATGATGAGAAAAACGTTGTTATTAAAGTTAATCGCTATTCTGTTGATTTGTGTATTGGGTATGCAATCGGCCGCGCTCGCAAATCCGACCGGCAACACTTCGTCGCTTGCCTACGGGAAAGAAATTGAGATTGAAGAGTTAAGAACGACCGATAGCAAGACTTACCAGTTATCGGATGGTTCGTTCAAATATGTAGGGTATGCGGAAGAGGTGCATTATAAGGATTCTAACGGAAAGTTCGCCGATATAGACAATTCCATAACCGGCTCTGCGGAAAAAGATGGGTATACGTACACAAACAAAGCTAATAGTTGGAGAGCCTACTTTTCCAGCCAATTAAGTGTTTCAAAAGCCGTATTATTGGAAGCGGGCGATTACAGTCTATCTTTTAACATGCCTTCCGCAAGTCAGCAAAATGCTGCAAAAAAGACTGCCGATATGACTGAACATGCGGATTCATATTATGAAGACAAAAAATCGGATAATCGCGCAGTCATCTATCAAGAAGCTCTTACTGGCGTCGATGTCGTTTATACAGTCAGGACTTCGGGGCTTAAGGAGGATATAGTTCTTAAAAACGCGGCAGTTCCTCATTCCTTTGAGTTTGTATTAACCGCGGACGGACTGACGGCAGTCAAGAGAGATGGCACAGTCTATTTTCAGGATAGAGAGGGAAACGATATTTTCCATATAGGATCGCTCTATATGATAGATTCCAATGGGAAATACTCAGAATCAGTAACCTGTTCCATACAACAGGTCAAGAACGGATATTCACTTGTTATATCTGCTTCCGAGGAATTTCTCAATGCGGCAGATACGGTCTATCCCGTAATCATTGACCCCTCCATTATGATAACGGGAACATCTAACACTTTTGATACCTGCGTGGACGAGCAATATCCCTCGTCAAACTATTACGCTAGTGAAAATCTGTGGACGGGCGGCGCAACTGGAACGAATACCATGCGTACATACATAAAGTTTACGATGCCATCGAATATTACTGCTGCACAAGTAACGAGTGCTACATTAAGGATTAAAAAGAGGGAGCATAAAACTCCAACCATAAAGGCTTATCGTGTCACGAGTAGCTGGTCGTCAAGTTCTGTTACATGGAACAATAAACCAAGTTATACGACAGCAAACGGTACCGGCACCATAACTCTTGATACAGGTTCCTGGTATAAGCTGGATACTACAACTCTTGTTAAATATTGGCTCGCAGGAACATATAGCAACTATGGTTTCCTTTTGAAAGAACCGTCGGAAACAAGTTCTTCACAGAAAACCAAGTTCTACTCTTCGGATGCCCCTTCGCCGAATAAGCCGGAGCTCATTATTGAGTATAATCCACCGGCTGCTACTTATACCATAACCTATAACGGTAATGGAAATACGGGGGGAAGTATTCCTGAAAGCCAGAGCGCAGCAAGCGGAAGTTCGGTAACATTAAGGGCGAATACCGGGGGATTGTCAAAATCAGGATATAGCTTTTACGGGTGGAACACCAATTCTTCCGGAACCGGTACAACTTATAATGCCGGTCAAACCATCACCATGCCCTCACACGATATGACGCTATATGCAAAATGGGTTAAAAGGTTCAATATGTCTGTGTACTACACACCAGAGATAAGCGATGCGGAGATAACGCGCATGGCTCTTGCTATCAATACTGCGGTCCAAAAATATCTTGAATACGGAATACAAATAGTTCCGTCATCTGCAAGTTCCAGCACAGAGCTGGACTACCGTACTACATCAACCACCTGCGCGGTTACCGATAATCCGAACGTCGAGTGCTCAGGTACCTGCGGAAGTAGATCAGATTGTGCAAGCAAACACCATCGAAATTGTACCTACTATTTGAACAAGCTGACATCATCCCAACGTGTTTTGAGAATAGTAGATTGGGCATTGTGCAATACAGCAGGATCATCAGATGGCTATGGAACTTTAGGGGGGAACGATATGGTTTGTAATGTGAACAAATCCGATTTGAACTATCTGATCATTCACGAACTTGCACACACATTTGGCTTAAAAGACGGGTATAACGGTGACGAACCAAACTGCTTAGGAGATTGTGTTATGAACGGTCGACCTTCACTTAGTTTTTGTGATTATTGCAAAACGCTTTTGCCTAATTAATCTCAACAAGAATATATATTTTCAAAGGCATTTTGCCTTCTATCTTTTGAACAAATATCTAGAAAGGAGCTTGTTTCTTTCTGTAAAAGAGACATTGTGAACACAGTGAAAAAACAAATAATTCTATTCATTACCATTTCTATACTTGTTATGCTTTTGACCGCTTGTTCTTCTTCGAAGTCATCGTTCCCTCAATTATCCAAGAACGGAGTCCCATCTGTCGATGAGGTCGGCACGATAGTAGAATCTGCGATGCCGTATTCTGAAATAAATGGAAGTGCTGAGCCTGCTGTAGAATTTAGCAGCGCAGAGGAGGCAGTAAAAGAAATTAAAGCGGTAAAAGCAACAGACCCGAAAAAAATGGCGCATCCGGATGATTTTAAGCTCTATGACAAAAAGTATGTTTATCTTTTAAAAGAAACGCCTCTGCCAGGCTTCAAGCAAACGTCTATTATGATCATCCTCCAAGGCACTTCCATAATTTATCAAACAGACGGGGGCGAGGAACAAGCAGTATTCTCATGGATACAGGGGGGTGAAGCTGACAAAAAGGTCGAGGAACGTATTAGCCGCTTCAGTCTTAAGCGTTTTAAGGACACGAAGTTCTTTTTTGGAGAACTGTTTAATGATGTTTACATTTATTGGTGGGAAAACGGCGATCAATTCAGCTTTAGGTATCCTGCTGATTCTAACGTCTCTCCAGAGGATATAATAAAGCATCTGGAGGTTGTTAGGTATGATTTATGATTGAGAATCAGATACTTTTACAGCCATGCAAAGCATAGGCTAATCTTAAAGAGAAGATAGTGTCTCCCCTCTTGCCGTAGACAAAACTCTTTCCGAAGTTTTGTTTACGTTCAAACTATTGAAACTGCTTTGAGGTTCGCGTTGGCAAATGGAGTAGTTGCTGAAAATGCCTTTTTAGATTGGGATTTTATGTATATGAGCTCATTGAAGAAACCGCTGATGTCTTTAATATCGCAATAGTTCATACCATCTTTTTTTACGCAAAAGAGGCTCTTTTTGAGCCTCTTTTGCGTATTTTGCCTTTGCTTACTGCCTGCCCTCGCACCAGTTGAATATGTCATCGAACACCCTCTCTTTATCCGTCTCGTTTAGTATCTCGTGGCGGTCGTTTTCGTAGAGCTTCAGGGTAACGTCATTTATTCCGGCAGCCTTGTACATTTCATATACCCTCTTTACGGCCTTGCCGAATTCGCCTACCGGGTCGCAATCCCCCGCTACCATGAGTATGGGCAGGTCTTTCGGTATTTTTTCAACATTCTCCTTACGATTTACGTAATATACCGTCTTGAGGAAGTCGTAATATGCCTTCAGGGTAAACTTGAAGGTGCATCTGGGCTCGGAATAGTAGAACCTCACTATTTCGGTATCCTTTGTGAGCCAGCTGTTTTCGGGGTGAGTACCGTCCATGTCGAACTTCTGAAAATCACCGGAAAAAAACAGCTTTTCCATAAAGGGGCTTCGGTATTTCCAGCCCTTGAACGCGGCAATGGCTTTACATACCGCCATGCCCAGCTTTGCTACGGCGTCGGGGTTCGCACCGGTGCCCATGATAACAGCGCCCGATAGTCCCCCTCCGTATACGCTGAGGTATCGTCTGAGAAGGTATGAGCCCATGCTGTGGCCCAGCATGAAGTAGGGCTTATCCGGCTCCTGAGACAGCGTTCTGAGTTTGTTCATATCCCCTATTAATATCTCCGGGCTTTCGCCGTCCGCAAAATAGCCCCAATCCTCCGGCGTCTTTGCAGTTTTCCCGTGGCCAAGATGATCGTGACCGACTACCATATAGCCCTTATCCGCCAGGAATGCCGCGAAGGGTTCATACCGTTCTATGAACTCTATCATGCCGTGAGATATCTGAAATACCGCCCTGTAATCTCCGTTATCCGGCAGCCACCTTACGGCATGTACGTCCGTCTTTCCGTCGCCGGATAAAAATGTAAATTCCTGCTTTACCGCCATATTCTCTCCTTTACTTGGCCCAGCCCCTGCTGCGGCCTACCGCCTTGTGCCAGTTGTCCATGAGCCGCTCGCTCTCCTCCCCGGTCATCCTCGGCTCGAAGGTACTGTCGCATATCCAACTCTTACGTATCTCCTCCCGGCCGCTCCATACGCCTGTGGCAAGGCCTGCGAGGTATGCAGCGCCCAGCGCCGTGGTCTCGCGTATCTTTGGGCGGTACACCTGTTTTTGCAGTATGTCCGCCTGGAACTGCATCAAAAAGCCATCCCGGCTGGCGCCGCCGTCAGCCCTGAGGCCCTTTAAAGGCAGCCCCGTATCAGCCTCCATTGCCAGCACAAGATCCGCAACCTGATAGGCTATGGACTCCTGGGCCGCCCGGATTATATGCTCCCGCTTTGTACCGCGGGTAATGCCTATTATGCTGCCGCGGGCGTACATGTCCCAATAGGGCGCGCCAAGTCCCGTAAATGCCGGCACAAGATACACGCCGCCATTATCCTTGACCTTTTGGGCATAATACTCCGCATCACGGCTCTCCGCAAAAAAGCGCATCTCGTCCCTGAGCCACTGTATCACCGCACCGCCCACGAATACCGATCCTTCAAGCGCGTACTCCACCTTGCCGTCAAGGCCTATGCCTATGGTGGTTATAAGGCCGTTTTTGCTCATGAAGGGCTTGTCGCCCGTATTCATCAGCAGAAAGCAGCCTGTGCCGTAGGTATTCTTTGCGTCGCCCGGATTAAAGCAGGCCTGACCGAAAAGCGCCGCCTGCTGATCGCCGGCGATTCCCGCTATGGGCACTTTACAGCCCTGAAAATCCGTATAGCCGTATACCTCGCTGCAATAGCGCACCTCAGGCAGCATGGCCCGCGGAATATCCAGCGCCTTGAGCAGCGTATCGTCCCAGTCCAGCCTGTGTATATCGAACAGCATAGTGCGGGAAGCGTTGGTGTAATCCGTGACGTGCACCTTGCCGCCCGTGAGCTTCCAGAGAAGCCATGTGTCAACGGTGCCAAAGAGTATCTCGCCCCGTCTTGCCCGCTCCCTCGCGCCGTCCACCCGGTCCAGTATCCATTTTATCTTGCTGCCGGAAAAATAGGCGTCCGGCACAAGGCCGGTAACGTTCTTTATATGCTCCCCGAGACCTTCTTTCAGCAAGCCGTCCACTATGTCCGCCGTTCGCCTGCACTGCCAGACTATTGCATTATATATGGGCTTTCCGGTATTCCTGTCCCAAAGCACCGTCGTCTCGCGCTGGTTGGTTATGCCTATTCCGGCGATCTCCTCCGCCGAAACGCCGGACTGCGCCACAGCCTCCATCATCACGCCGTACTGTGAGGACCATATCTCCATAGGGTCATGCTCTACCCAGCCTTCCTGAGGGTATATCTGGGTAAATTCCTTCTGGCACACGCTTACCATGTTCTGATCCCGGTCAAAGAGTATGGCGCGGGAGCTGGTAGTTCCCTGATCCAACGCCAGTATGTATTTTTTATCCATGGCAATTCCTCCGGCGGATATGTTTATTTGATAAGATACACAAATTATACCACAGCGGCGCCGCCAATGCAAAAAGAGCCGAAGCTCGGCTCTCCCTGTACGATCTCTCCGATATCCTATTTTTCCTCGTCGAACCACAACTCTACCTTGAAAAGGTCGCCGTCCAGTGAAAGCTTCAGTTTACCTTTCATAAGCTCTGTCAGGCTTTCCGCTATGCTGAGGCCCAGACCGCTGCCGCCCCTGCTTCTGGATTCGTCGCCCTGCACAAACCGCTCCAGCAGCTCTTCCACAGGTATATTCAGCTGCTGCTGTGATATATTCTTGAAGCTTACCACTGCCCTGCCGTTTTCCGTCCTCGCCTCAAGGTACGCCCTGGTGCCCGGCATGCCGTGCTTGCATATGTTTTGCAGTAAATTCTCTACCACCCGCCACAGCAGCCTGCCGTCCGCCCTTACGTATATATCCTCCTCAGGCATATTCACTACCGGCGTTATGTTTACAGCCTCCATGCGTTCGCCGTACTCAGCCGAGGACTGGCGCAGCAGCTCGGAAATATTTACCCGCTCCATGTTTACATTCAGAGCGCCGGACGAGGCCTTTGATGCGTCTATCAGGTCTTCCGTAAGCTTTTTGAGTTTTTTGCTCTGGCGGGCTATGGTATTTATATATTCCTTCGCCTTTTCGTCCTGTATGTCCTCCTTCTGCAGCAGGTCTATGTATGTGACTATGGAGGTAAGCGGCGTCTTCAGGTCGTGGCTCACGTTTGTTATAAGCTCTGTCTTGAACCGTTCGCTCTTCATGCGCTCGTTTACCGCTATGGCCATGCCCCGGCCTATGCTGTTGAGGTTCTCTCCGTGCTCGCGGAATTCGCGCTTCATGTCCGAGGTATCCACACAGTAGCTAAGGTCGCCGTTGGCCATAGCCTGCCCCGCCGCACTCAATGTGCGCATCTGCCTTATCATGTTAAGCAGGAAGTACAGCGCACCGCCGTTTATGGCGATCAGAAGCAGAAATGTAAGAAAGCCTCCGCGGGTAAAAAATCTGTATGAGAGCAGTGCGTTAATCAGCAGGTATCCGGCAAAGGCCAGCGAGAAGCGCCATGCCCCGCTTATGCTGCTCAGCATGCTGCTGGCGCCCATTCCCACGCCTGTGCAAAGCCTGTATATCAACGTGTTTTTGAACAGCGTACCGGTCTTTATGCGGGCTGCGGTGGTCATGCACAGGGCCATGAACACCCCGGCAAGGCAGGCCATGATCAGCGCCGCCGCCACAGCCTTTACGGTGTTCAGCTCATATGCCACACATTCCACAAGCATAGCGCACAGGCCGGTTCCCAAGAGGATCGCCGAGGGCAGGTACAGGTCGTAAGGTATCTTATCCTGCCGCTGCGGCACGTATTCCTCCGTGCCGCTCTTATGGGCCGCGGAGCAGAGCAGGAACACGAAGCACCCAAGGGCAGTAATCCCCGCGATAAAGCCGTACACCATCATGCTGTTGCGGTTTTTGTAGGCGAACTCCTTAAATCCCGTCTTGTCTGTCATAATGGCATTTGTGCCGTCTATGGCATAGTCCCATTCGTCTCCCTCTGTGGTGAAGGTCACGTTCAGCCCTGTCTTGTACCACTCTTTGGAGTAGCAATATACCACACCTGCAATGCAGCAGGCCAAAATAGCTGTCATGACGCAGAATAGGCAGAATGCCACGGCCCGCGCCCAGAATTTATGGGTAAGGTTGTTATCCTTCATTTTTGCCTCCATTCAGCTTGTAGCCTTTGCCCCAGACCACCTTTAAATATCTCGGGTTGCCGGGATCTATCTCGAGCTTTTCCCGTATATGCCGTATGTGCACCGCTATGGTGCCCTCCGCTCCTATGGGCACGTCGTTCCATATCTTCTGATATATTTCTCTCGAGGAAAAAACCTTGCCCGGGTTTTGCATCAAAAGCTTTAATATCTCATATTCCGTAGGGGTAAAAGAAACCGGCTCGCCGCAGAGCGTCACCTGCTTCGCATCATCGTCCAGCTCTATATCGCCTACGCGCAAGGACTTGGGAGGCTGCAGCTTTATGCCGCCGAGATATGCATAGCGACGAAGCTGCGCCTTTACTCTTGCTATCACCTCCAGCGGATTGAAGGGTTTTGTGACGTAGTCGTCCGCCCCTACCGTAAGGCCCGCCACCTTGTCCATATCCTCTCCCTTGGCTGTGAGCAGTATCACCGGCACATTGCTTTCCTGCCTTATTCTTGCCGTAGCCGTCATTCCGTCCATGAGGGGCATCATTATGTCCATGAGCACAATGTGTATATCATCTGAGGCAAGCTTATCCAGCGCCTCCTTGCCGTTTGACGCCTCCAGCACGCCGTAGCCTTCGCCGTTTAAATATATCCTGAGGGCGTTTCTTATGTCCCTGTCGTCGTCACATACCAGAATGTTGTACATTCCCTCACCTCCACATACCAAAGGATAGCAGATAATACCTTAATAAAAAACCGGTAAAATCCTTAAGACTTTATTAAACCACAAAACAGCTCCAAATCAAAGGGCCTCCCTTAATTCCGGGAGGCCTTATGTCACTGTTTTCCGTATTTCGCATTTATATCCTTTACCGTCTGCTCATGGCGCGCTTCTTCCTGCGCCAGCTCGCCCTCCAGCTTTGCCCGCTCTGCCTCCAGCTCGCTTTTCGCCTGTTCCAGCGCCCCGTAATACTCCGGGTCATCCGAGGGCTTCTCGAGCAGTATGTTTAAGCTTTGCCTGCATGTCCCTATGCTTCTTTCGTACCGCGCGTTTATCTCCCTTTCCCGTTCATCGTGCCCGGCGTTTTCTGCAGCCAGCTCGTCGCTGTACTTTTCTTCCAGTGCGTCCGGCGTGGGCTCCGGCGTGTTTGTAGGTCGAGGCGTCCACGTTGCGACAGGCGTGGGTTTCGGCGTGGGCAAGGGCGTTGGCAGAGGCGTAATAGCAGGCGTCGGCGTAGCTGTGGGCAGAGGCGTGGGGGTAACGTCGGGCAGCGCTGTAGGCTTTGCGCTTTTCTTTGGCCTTTGCTCCTGCTTTTCCTCGGCTTTCCCCACGCCGTCATATGTGACTTCCTCCGGGGCGTATACGGAATTTGCCTCATTACCGGTATCGGCGGGTATATGGTTTTGGCTCTGAGAAAGAACGCTCTCAGGCTGCCTGCCTGAATCCACCAACACTATTTCCACGTATTTATCATTATACGTGCAGCCTGAAAACACCTCCAGCCCAGCGGCAATGCAAAAGGATAAAATTACTGCGTTTCTGAAGCTCATAATCTCCGTCCTCAATAAATGCGGCAAAATGATGAATAAATCGACATGTCATGTAAACGTTATTTACATGATATAACCTTTTGCTCCACAATTCAATTACAATTCCATAAAAATACCCCCTGCCGGTAAAAAAGCAGGAGGCAAATGTGTTTTATCTTTTTTCGGTAAGCTTTCGGAGTATGTCGCCGGGCTTTAATTCCTGTTTGCAGCCTATATACAGCTTCTCCTTTGGATGCGGCGTACTCTGCACCCTTTCGCCAGCCTCGTTTGTTATGCCGCTCACCTTAAAGCTGCGGCCTATGTCGCCGGGGGAAAGTATGGAAAGCTCCTCGCCGTCATAAAACTTGTTGCGCTGAGCCACAAAAGCGGTCCCAGTCTTGCCGTCATAGGATATCACCACCGCGGCTATGGCTCCGTCCGCTACGTAACCGCCGCTGCGGGTCTCCTGACCTTCAGCGCCGGGATCGCCAAATGCAAAGCCGGTGGTATAGGGCCGATGGGACGCAAGTTCCAGCTCCCGCATCACGGAAGCGGGCACCTTATATTCCCTGCCCTCGTCGATGCTGCGCTTATACTCGTCAATGGCCATTCGGTAGGCGTTCACCACTGTGGCCACATAGGCGATGGACTTCATGCGGCCCTCTATCTTGAGGCTCATTATGCCTGCATCCACTATCTCCGGTATGTACTCTATGAGGCGCATATCCCGGGAGTTCATGATAAAGCTGCCGCGCTCGTCCTGCTCTATCGTAAAGTACTCGCCGTTTGAGCCCTTTTCCCTTAGTTCATACTGCCAGCGGCAGGGCTGGGCGCATTCGCCCCTGTTTGAGTCCCTGCCGTTTATGTAGTTACTCAGCAGGCATCTTCCGGAATAGGACACGCACATGGCGCCGTGGACGAACATCTCAAGCTCAAGGTCCTCAGGCAGTCTCTGCCGCATAGCCTTTATCTGCTTGATGGAAAGCTCCCTGGCAAGTATTATGCGCTTTACCCCCTGCTCGTACCAGAACAGCGCCGCCTCGGAATTCAAAGTGTTCGCCTGAGTACTCAAGTGCAGCGGCATATCCGGCACGCATTTACGCGCCACCCGTATCACGCCGGGGTCATTGACTATAAGCGCATCGGCGCCGGCAGTCCGGATGGTTGTCAGCAGTTCCGGCAGATCCTTAAGGTCCTCGTCCCGCGCGAATGCATTGCAGGCCACGTATACCTTGGCGTTTCTCCCGTGGGCGTATTCGCAGCCCGCCCTGAGCTGCTCCGGCGTAAAGTTATCGGCATAATTCCTCAGGCTCATGCTCTGCGCCCCAAGATATACCGCGTCCGCACCGTAATCGATGGCCGTGGTCAGCCTTTCCATATTTCCGGCAGGAGCCAGAAGCTCAGGCATTGCTATCTTCATCAGCTGTTCTTATAAGCCTCCTTGTTTTTGAGGAAGTCCTCGTAGCTCTTGGAGAACACCAGCTTGCCGAAGTCCGGGTCATTGGCGTCCTGGGTGCGGGATTTCAGCACGAAGTACAGGTAACCCTCTCCCATGAAATCGCTGTCGGGATAAAGCGCAGCCTTTATAGCCGCAGCGCTTGGGTTGCATATGGGACCTATGGGCAGACCGTCTATGTTGTAGGTATTGTAGGGCGAGTTCACCGCCATCTGATCCGATGTATAGTCCAGCGTGTTTCCCGCATCGAGTATGTATTTCAGCGGGGCGTCGCTCTGGAGCTTCATACCGCTGTTAAGCCTGTTGTGGAATACCGCGGATACCTTATCAAAATCGGCAGTCTTGGCCTCGCGCTCTATCATGGAGGCCATTGTCACAGCCTGATCTACCGTCATATTCAGCTCCTGCGCCCTGTCCATGTACTCGTCGCTGAATATCTCATTGAAGCGAATGAGCATTTTTGTTATCACGCTCTTCGCTGAGGCGTCGGCGTACACCTCATAGGTATCCGGGAAAAGATATCCCTCCAGCGCGTACTTGCGCAGATCCTTATCTGCGCTCTGCAGAATGCTGTTCACGAAGCTGTATTCAGAGAATGCCTCCCCGCTCTTACAGAGGCTCAGGAACTCCTCAGTGGAATCCAGTATGCCCTCTTCCACCAGCAATTCCGCTATATCCTCTACCTCCATGCCCTCGCGTATCTTTACGTTTACGGTCTTTCTCGCGGGGTTGCCGGTGCAGATTATGTCCACCATCTGGGCAATATCCATGTTGCGGCTCAATATATAGGTTCCCGCTTTAAGGGTGCTGGACTTGCCAGTGAAGTCAACATATATTTTGAATGCGGCCTTGTTGTTTATAAGGCCCTTGTTGCCCTCTCCGCCAGCCTCGTAGAGTATCTTGGCTATGGTAGATGCGCCGCTGCCCTTTTCTATGGTAACGGTAACCGGCGTAGCGTCGTTCACGTCCACCGGGCGCACGAACTCGTCCAGGGCATAGTTTACGCCCGCGACGAGTATGGCAGAGCATACCGCTATGCTTATGCCGTATATCAGTATGGGTCTCAGCACATTCATGATCTTTCGGTGCCGCTGTCTTTTTCTTCGGGCGGCCTCCCGGTTTTCCCGTTCTTCCATGTGTTGAGCTTACTCCTCCAGCGCGCCGAGATCCACATCTATGGCCTCGGCGATTATCTTATATATGTCGCTTACCACTCTGTTGAGCCTGTATTCGGCAAACAGGAACGCGGATGCGTCCTGATTCAGCTGCAAAAGCTCGCCTATCTTCTGAAGGCGCTGCATCGTCTCATCATCCTTTTTACCGGACACCATTGCCGCCTGCGCCGCCAGCTGAAGCTTATGATACTCCTTTATAAGGGACGCCGTAGTATCGTTTTCAAAGGCCTTTTCCTTGGTGGTCTTATATTCCCTGAATTCGTCGCTCTCCTTCAGCAGCTTCGCAAGCTCGTTTGCCTTATCGTATACCATAGCAAATACCTCCGTTTAAAAAAATGTCTATATCTCTATTATTATGGGCATGACCATGGGTCTTCTCTTGGTACGCTCATAAAGGTAATTCTTTATGGAATTCCTTATGTCGTTCTTTATTGAGGACCAGCTGCTGCGGTGGTTTTTCTCAAACTGGGCGGCCTTGGCCTTCACGAGCTCCCTCGTCTCCTTTAGCAGTTCCTCCGAGTTTTTCTCATACACAAAGCCCCTCGAGAGTATCTCTGGCTGTGCCAGGAGTGCGCCGGTCTGCTTGTTAAGCGTAATGACTACTGTGAATATTCCGTCCTCGGAGAGCAGCTTTCTATCCCTTAGCACCACGTTGCCTATGTCGCCTACTCCGCTGCCGTCCACCATAACGCTGCCGGCGGTTACGCTGCCCGCTATGCGGCCCTTGTTTCGGGTGAGCTCTACTACGTCACCTATTTCGGTAACGAATATGTCCTCCTCGGGTATCCCAAGCTCCTCCGCCAGCTCTTTATGCTGGTAAAGATGCCGCGCCTCGCCGTGTACGGGTATGAAAAACTTGGGCTTTGTCAGCGTCAGCATGAGCTTCAGCTCTTCCTTGCAGGCGTGGCCTGAGACGTGTACGTCAGCCATACGCTCGTATATGACCTTCGCGCCGTGCTGGTAGAGCTGGTTTATCACCCTGCCCACGCTTTTCTCGTTGCCGGGTATGGAGGAGGCCGAGATTATCACCATATCTCCCTTGCCTACGTTTACCTTATGGGAGGAATTGGCCATTCTGAACAGGCCGCTCATGGGTTCCCCCTGAGAGCCTGTGGTTATGACGCATATCTGGTCGTCCCTGTATTTTTTAAGCTGCCCTACCTCCACAACGCTCTCGTCCGGCAGCTGCAGATAGCCGAGCTCCTTGGCTATCTCTGCTATCTTTACCATGCTGCGGCCCTGGAAGCATACTACCCGTCCAAAGGATATTGCCACGTCCGCAATCTGCTGTATGCGGTATATGTTGGAGGCGAAAGTCGCCACTATCACGCGGCCCTTTGCCTTGTCGAAGCAGTGCTCAAAGGTCTTGCCTATACCCCGTTCAGAGGGTGTATGTCCTTCGTTCTCCACGTTGGTGCTGTCGCTCATGAGTGCAAGTACCCCGCGGGAGCCGTAATACGCAAGCCTCGCTATATCTATGGGTTCCCCGTCGATAGGCGTGTAGTCCACCTTGAAGTCGCCGGTGTGTATCAGCGTGCCTATGGGAGTGTTTATGGCCAGCGCGCAGGCCCCCGCTATGGAGTGACTGGTCTTTATGAACTCCACGCTGAAGCAGCCCAGACGTATGGTATCTCCGGGGCTGACGCAGTTAAGGTCAGCATGGTCTACCTTTATCTCGGTCAGCTTCTGCTCTATGAGAGCTATGGTCAGCTTTGTGGCGTATACCGGCACATTGAGCTTTTGGAGGGCATAAGGCACCGCGCCTATGTGATCCTCGTGACCGTGGGTTATAAGTATGCCCCGTACGTTCGCCGCATTCTTTTCAATGTAAGTCATATCCGGTATGACTACATCTATTCCTGGCATCTCCTCATCCGGGAAGGACATTCCGCAGTCCACTATTATTATGTCGCTGCCGTATTCTATTACGGTCATGTTCTTGCCTATCTCCCCGACTCCGCCGAGGGGGATTATCTTCAGTTTCTTTGCAGTCTTTGCCAAATTATATCTTTTCCTTTCGTCTTTTACAGTTCTTAGGTAACTATATCCATATATTGCAATATGCATACTTGAACCAATTTTATCTTATATTATACTATCCTTATATTTTTACCACAAGCGGGCTATTTTGTAAACAATCCGGTAACTCTGTTATATCAGGCCATTTTAAACTTACCCTGATTCTTGTAAAGGCGCCGAACTTCGGGTATAATATATTGGTTGAAATTCTGTCATTGAGTATATTTGCGGAGATTAGCAATGGATATAAACACCCCCGGGTCTTCCGGCCGCACCCATGTCCGCCAGGACAGCCAGCCGGCACAGCATAAAAGAAAGAAAAAGAACCACTACCGCGCCATGAGCCGAAAGCTTCTGGTGCTGATATGCCTGTGCATAGTGGGTCTTGGCGCAGTTCTGATACTTCGGCTGCACTATACCCACACTCCCAGCGCAAAGAAGCTCCACTCATACCTCAGCGGCGGCGCGTACCTCAGCGGCATAGTCATTGACGGCAAGAACGTATCCGGCATGACGCTGGACGAGGCCCGCAGCGAGATAGCCCCATTAATAAACGAAGCTGCGAAAAACATAAACATACGCGTTTCCCACGGTTCAGACCTGTGGGTGTTCACCGCAGCGGATATGAAGGTATCCACCAACCTAGAGTATGCGTTGGCCGAAGCAATGCTGTACGGCCGGGGCGGCACCGGCGCCGCTAATAAGGACGCCAAGAAAGAACTCAAAGAAAACGGCAGGGAATTTGACGTGAGCTTCACGCCGGATATGGACGTGATAAGGGCGAGAGTCGCTGAAATAGCCGCTAAGATAGACACCCCCGCCACCGAGCCTTCTGCAGAGGCAAACGAATGGGCAGATTCACCCGGCTTCAACTACCACGAGGGCGTAAGCGGTCACGTCCTGGATCAGGACGCTCTTGTTCAAGCCATTGTCGACGCGATAACAAACAAGGATTATCAGGCAGTAATAAAACCGGAGCTTGTCACTCAGGAGCCTACCCACTCCATGGACTGGCTCAAGGAAAACACCCAGTTCATAGCCAAGTGGCAGACCAGCTTCGGCGGCAGCCGAAGCGCACGCGACCCGGGCCGTGTGGGTAATATTCAGAAAGCCTGTACTCTGCTCAATGGTCACAAGGTGGACGTGGGCGAGGAATTCAACTTCAACGCCATCATCGGCCCCCGCACCGAATCCGGCGGCTGGCCCCTCGCCCCCGGCATAGTAAACGGAGACAGATATGAACTGCAGCCCGGCGGCGGGATTTGCCAGGTCACTACTACCCTTTACAACGCCCTGCTCTGCTGCGGTCAGGATAAGGTAGAAATAACCGAGCGCTACCATCACTCCTGGCCATCCAGCTATGCGGATATCGGCCTCGATTCCACCGTTACCGGAACCGTGGAAAGCGGCAAGAGCCTCAACTTTAAAAACACCTCCGGTGCGCCGATGTACATTTTCCTCTACTGCGATCAGGCAGCGCATACCGTTACCGCCTATGTATACGGCGAACCGCTGCCGGAGGGGATAACCTATAAGCCCCGCGGCGATGTAGTAGAAACCACAGACCCACCGGAAACGGTTACTACCGAGAATCCGAATTGGCCCCTCGGCTACAAGCAGAAGGAGGCTTCCGCGCGCAAGGGTTACAAATCCAACGTTTACTTGGACAAGTACGTAAACGGCGTGCTGGATGAGAGCGCATCAGTGCTGCTCTATACCGACAGGTATGATGCCAAGGCCGAAAAGGTCATAATAGGCACCGGCGACCCGAGCCTGCCCAAGCCTACCGATTAAGCATGATAACAAAAGCGCCGACTTAGAGTCGGTGCTTTTTGCAGTATTCAGTGTTAGTTTTTTCACAATTAAAGCGGCGGCTAATTTTCTAAATTCTTCCTCATACCACTTTATTTCCAAGAAAAACAATGCTATAATAATCATGGTGCAGGTATGTGTCCTCACTATATCAGATTTTTTCATACGCATCATTTTCAATAACATCTTTCAGGAGGAACCACTTAAATGAAGTTTTCCAGCAAAGTTGAAAAAAGCGGTCTGTCCCCCATGCGCAAGTTCCACCCCTATGCGGTGGCAGCGGAAGCCAAGGGCAAGAAAATCTATCATCTTAACATCGGCCAGCCCGATATCGAGACACCGAAGCAGTTTTTCGATGCTATCAAGCATTTTGAGCAGCCCGTTCTGGCCTATGCTCCGTCTCCCGGTATGCCTGTCCTGATCAAGGCTATCCAGAAGTACTATGATAAACTCAACATGCACTTTGACGAGAGCGAGATCCTCATCACTACCGGCGGCAGCGAGGCCCTCTGCTTCGCCCTGCAGGCGATTCTGGACGACGATGACGAGATCCTCATCCCCGAGCCATTCTATCCCAACTACAACACCATGACCAACACCACCGGCGGTAAGATCGTTCCCATCCCAACCTCTCCCGAGGAAGGCTACCGTTATGCCGATCGCGCCAAGATAGAGGCTCTCATAACCCCCCATACCCGTGCCATCATGTGCACCAACCCCGGCAACCCCACCGGCGTGCTCCTGACCCACGAGGAAATGGAGATGATCGTGGACATCGCAAAGAAGCATGACATGTTTGTCATCGGCGACGAGGCTTACCGTGAGTTCGTATACGGCGGCGAGCCCCTGCAATCCTTCGGCGAGTTCGCCGAGACAGCACCTGAGAACATCATCGTCATCGATACCGTGTCCAAGCGCTTCAGCGCCTGCGGCGCCCGTATAGGCTGCATCATTTCCAAGAATAAGGAGCTTATGAACCACTGCATGAAATACGCCCAGGCCCGTCTGTCCGTCGCCACCCTCGACCAGATCGCCTCTGCCGCCCTCTACGATGTAGGCCCCGAGTATTTCGCCGCGGTACGCGACGAGTATAAGCTCCGCCGAGATACCGTCGTCGAAGAGCTCAACAAGATTCCTGGCATCGTCTTCGAGTGTCCTAAGGGCGCCTTCTATCTGATGGCGGCTCTTCCCGTGGACGACGCGGAGAAGTTCCAGCAGTGGCTGCTGGAGGAGTTCGACGACAACGGCGACACCGTCATGTTCGCTCCCGGCAAGGCCATGTATGCCACCCCTGGCAAGGGCATAAATGAGATTCGTATCGCCTATATCCTAAAGCGGGAAGACCTTATCCGCGCCTGCCAGCTGCTGGCCCTCGGCATCAAGAAGTACAACGCAAGATAAACAAAGCAATACAAAAGGCCTTCCGGTTGGAGGCACTCACTTAACGACAGTTCAAATTAACTGGTTTTAGTGGCGTCTTCAAGTGGTGCCAACAGAAAGACCACGCAAAAGGCTTCATCGCCCGCTGTGTGGTCTTTTCTGTTACCCAAGCAACTCGATTATTTCGAGCTCTTGCTTGAGTTCGGTAATTAAACTTGGGATCTCCTCGCAGTGTTGTGCAATTGCTTTAGCTTTGCCTGGCTTTGAAGTTACATGGTATTTCTCTGTGATTTGTTGCTCTAGAGAGCCGTATTCTGTCATAGATGCCCGAAAATACTTTTCAAAATCGACCCCGAAATACGCATACTTGCTCGTCTTAACATATTTTTCAGCAGCTGTTTCCCATATGTCTGTGTTTATTATTCCTTTGAATATTCTGGTGTTTTCAGTTGCTTTTCCATCTCCATCAAAGATAAAATAGCAATTGTAACCGTACGCGTTAAACAGCCGCCAGAATAATGGTATGGATTCTTTGCCTCGACAATTGACGATTTCAACACCGTGTTCGGATAAAGAGAAGCCTATTCATTTCAGATATACTGGTAAGGCAAAAAATTCCGTTGCGCCTTC
>ERZ857882.1978-NODE-1978-length-22544-cov-3.774023_pt1 | contig 22544 bp, 18 predicted proteins | sample MGYA00519697_ERZ857882 | MGnify/ENA primary metagenome ERZ857882 (study PRJEB31778, sample SAMEA3449373) | human gut metagenome | biome: human gut; feature: human-associated habitat; material: faeces | place: United Kingdom | collected 2010/2012 ...
TCTGAACTCTAAAAAAATCAATTTATTAATGGTTTAAACGGCTCTCTTGAGATAGGGAGCGCAATTTATTTACATATGAAAATATCTTTGTATGTACTTACAATTCTGTTTTGTCTGTCTTGTTGTACACAGAACAAACTAGAGGAGATCTCTATCCAATTGGATAAAGAAACTCTGAATCCGGTACGTAATCCCGGAGAAAAGGGAACCCTTCGTGTTACCGGTCATTATTCTAATGGAAAGACATCCGATCTCTCCTTATCCGATATCGCTTTATCCGTACGTACAGTCAGTGCCAGTGGAAATGTCGAGGTTGTCGCTTTATCCGGTGATCAGTTAATCCCGAAGGATGGCGGACTGGCTGAAGTGACTGCCGTCTATCAGAAAGACGGTGCCACTTATCAGGCGAAAAAGAGAGTCGTTGTTGCCCCTTATTATCGTGATTACCACCAGACCCTGGTGTTGAAACTTTTTATGGGGTACGATGGCGAACTGAATGAACCTGATCCGAACAACGTGATTTTCCAAAAAGAAGACCCGTCATGCCTTTGTACATTCGCTCAGGCGCTCGATGTGGTGAAACGAGTGGATAATCTGACACGCGGTATCCCGAAGATCATTTACCTGGTCGGTTGGCAGCGTGGTGGTCATGATCATCTTTATCCCGACTGGAGCGTCGTCAACCCTAAGCTGAAACGCGAAGAAGATGCTACAGCTCTCGAAAGTCTCCGCTGGCTGATCTGTGAAGCACGTGCTTATAATACGACTATCAGTCTGCACATCAATATGGTCGATGCTTTCGAGGAAAGTCCTCTTTGGGATACTTATATCAAAAATGATATTATTGCACGTGATGTCAATGGAAACCTGAAATCCATCTGGGAATATGTCAAAGGACATAGAGCTTATCATCTGAGCTATACGAAAGAGTGGGAGAAAGGCTTCGCCAAAAAACGTATCGACAACCTGATCGGGATGGTTCCCGAACTAAAGGAAGGCCATACCATTCATATCGACGCTTTTATGGCTTACTGGCAACCGGAAAACCGTCCGTTAAGTCCTTGGCATGCCAAACCGGAGAACGGAGGGATTGATATGTATAAAGAGGTAGAAACACAGCGGAAGATCTTTAAATACTGGCGCGAAAAAGGATTCGATGTTACCGGTGAAGGTATTTTCTGGGCTCATCCGGCGGGAGAAGGTTTTGTCGGCTTGCAACCTATGTCGTGGTGGTTTCCGGCGGATATAAACTTCCAGATGGAAGTCCCCGAACGGCTATCGGCAAGGGGACGGACACATCGGGACGGACAAGGTGATTTTCGTTTCGGTTCCAGTATGCAAGGTGAAGAGATTTTTCAGAAAGACAAGGATAATCTTCCCGGTTTCCTGTCTCAGTTCTGTACGATGACGTTGCCCTGGTATTATCTGAGTCGTCTCGAACGTGTTGCTTTTATCGATGACGCGTTGTATTACAGTGATGGTGTCGTAGCCCGTGTGGAAGATGGAAAGAACATCATCCGCAAAGGCGATTTTATCCTGCGTGAGAACGATAATCTATTTGTTCCAGCTCTTTGGAATGAAAACGAGATCATCGCCTATTCCGCAGAAGGTTACGATAACCGCAGCTGGCGGATGCCGGAAGGTTGGGAAAAAGTCAGCTCAGTGGATATATATTCCATAACTATGAATGGTTCGACATTGAAACAATCCGCAGTGCCGGTGAAGAATGGCCTTCTTATGCTGACGTTGGAGAAAGAGGAAGCGGTTTCGATTGTTCCGGCAGGGATACCGTTACATTAATTCTATAAAAATAATCCTTGGATTATTGCAGAATGATTCAAGGATTATTACTTTTGTAAAATCAAATAAATCAGTATTAATATAGAAAATCTTAGCTATGACAAAAGAAGAGAAGGAGGAGCTTATCCGACAGAAAGAGAACCTGAAATTATTATTTGAATTATCTAAATTCTTACCTACAGCAGATATGCAGGCCGATTTTGAACTGTTTAAAAACATGACGCCCGAAGAACGTGCGATGTTTCAGGAAAAGCGGGCACAGAAGATAGAAGCGATGCCGGGCGATGAGAAAATGATTTTTACTGAAGCTACAGAAAAAGGGTTGAAGGCTATAAAGTCAGAATTACAGGATGTTAAGTTGGCATTGGAGTTAGGAGACGTTGCGAATGCTTTATCGTTGAGTTATATTGCGAAAGAGTATTTTGGTAAAAGTAAAACCTGGCTTTATCAACGTTTAAACGGTAATAAAGTGAACGGAAAACCAGCTCGGTTTACAGAAGATGAACGGAAACGCTTTGCAGCAGCTTTACTGGATTTGAGTAAAAGAATCAATGAAACAGCACTTAAATTTGTATAGTTTAAAAGATTGTTTTGATTATCCGGCTGATTATTCACTTGCCGGATAATCAAAACTGAATCTTATTAAGTTCCGAACCGCGAAGTATCTACGGATTTCACCTTTTTCTCTTTGTAGCCACCGAAGCTGTAACGGAGTGTCAGGGAGACGGAGCGTATATCCTGGAACAACTCCATCCGGCTCTTTTGTCTTTGTTCGTCGATATGGGTGAGAGGTTTCTGGCTATTTAGCAGGTCAGAGCCTTTAAGCGTCAGGCGAAGTCTCTTTTTGGGGAGTGTCCATACCAGTGCGGCATCGAGGCTATACAGGGGATCGATGTCGTAAATGCCTTGGATCGCCGGCGAACTGTAATCGCCGCTGATGTCGAGCGAAAGGTTCTTGTCGCGCGTCAGAAAGATCGTATTTGTCAGCATTGCCCGCCCGAACAACTTCTTTCTGTCGAAGTTGATATCGACCAGCGTGCCTTTGTCGTGGATGCTGAACCCCATCAGCGTCAGTCGCGAACTGAGCACTTCGCCGGCACGAAAAGGAACAACGGCCATCAGTCCGTACATCGTATGCGTATCCAGGTTGATGGAATGGAAGACCGATTGCAGACGGTCGTGTTGCTGATACGACATCTGCTGTATCTTGTCGGGTTGGAAGTTAGCGAAAGCCCCCAGTACATATTTATTCTTTATGACATATGTCAGTTGCATCGAATAGTTCAGTTCCGGTTTCAACTGCGGATTACCTTTTATCACGCTGTAGATATTCATATAATAGGTATTGGGAGTTGTTGCCCAATAGGAAGGATATTTTCTGTTACTCGACAATGAGAACTGTAACATATTCGAACGGTCGATCCGGTAAACGGCGGAAAGCGACGGAAACAAGTCTGCCTGATCCCATAACGTACCCTTCTTTCCGGCAGAATCGACTGAAGCCTTGTAATAACGGACAGCCAGCGAAGCATTCAGCGTGAATTTCTTTCCGAACGAACGGGAGAAACCGCCGAATATACCCGCCGAATGTTCTTTTTGTTTCATATAGAAGGTCCCTTCGCTTTCTTTTTCATTATTCAGAAGGGCGGAAGCCTCATTGGTCGTCCCCGATAAGGAGGCTTCTGCCCCGTAAGAAATCTTCCATCCTTCTCCTACGACAACGAAGTGGTTGATATATATATTAGCTCGTTGTGATTTTTGCTTGCTCTCGTTGCGTCTGTCCTGGTCGTTGCTGTCTTCAAAATTATTAACCAGGTCCTGCAAGGATTTATCTTTGTATAAGGTGTAGTCGATGCCGGCATTCAGGTTTTTATGTCCGTTGTAGTCGATCCGTGTGCTATGCAGAAACGAAGGACCTGTAGTCCGGCTGGCCGTATTAACGGTTTCGATACCCTTGAAATCTGTCTGTCCGCCCCTCAGGGATACTGGCTTGTCTTGTACATATTTTCCTGTATAGGAGGCCGACAGCTTGTCTTTATTGCTGAAATCATATTCGAAGGCACCCCGCAGGTTATGGGAGATACCTTTGTTTTCCGACCAGTTCTTTTGCAGAATATCGTATTTTGTACCGTTCACGGTCGGTTCTGCGTGCATATCTTCTGTCGAACGTCCGTGGCGGTAATTGGCCGAGTAGGAGAGGTCGGCGGCATACTTCTTTCCGGTATAGGACAGATTCATCAGTGCTGTAGGAGAAAAATACCAGGCCTGTTTTCCTGTCAGCGATATTTCTCCTTTCAGGATATCCGCCAGGCTCCGGTCGTTCTCGATAACCACATTGATCGATGCGCCTCTTACACCGTATTGGGGTGGAGTGCTGTACATCACTTCTATCTTTTTTACCTTGGACGAAGGAGTCGCTTTCAACATGTCGGCCAACTGTTCCGGTGTCATCGAACTTTTCCGGCCGTTGATGATGATGGTGGTTTCCGAGGTACCGAGCAGGGAGATATTGGCGCCGCTTTTGCCCACTCCCGGCAGTTCTCCCAATATATCGAACGCATTATCCACCGGTTTGCTTTTCATCAGGTTGGGAATGTCGTATTGCAGTTTTCCGTCGGCCACCTTTACCAGCGGCCGTTCTGCTTTGACGAATACTTCCGGCAGGTTCAACGTGATGCTGTCGTTGACCAGGATGGTTTCGCTACCAGTCTGTTTTTGTGCCAGCATTTGTGTGGGAAGCGAGAGTAAGCCGGCTATCGGTAATAAGTAATAGATTCTTTTCATGGCCTTTTGTTTTTATACGAAAGGTAGGGAGGACGCCAGTGATTACCAAAAAAGGCTTTCATTTGGTAAGACTAAATAACATTCGGCAAAAACTGTGTTATTTTGATTTAAAGCGGGAAGCTGCATGGCGGAGATTCCTTATATTTGTTTGCATGAAATCATCGTTCAAGTATATCATTCTCTTGGTTATTCTGTCTTTGTCGGGAATCTTCGTCTACCAGTTGTTCTGGATAAACGGATTATACCATTCCCTGCAACAGCAGAACAGGGAGTACATTATGCAGGCTATCCGCAATGCCGACCATGTCGAACTGTTTAGTCGTGCTGACTTTATCAGCAAAAAGACGAATAAGCAACGGGTAACGATATCGCAGGCCGATGATCGGGGAGGAGTTGCCCTGACTACCCGTTTTTCAGATAAAGATTCGGTCATTCAACCGGTCAGCATCATAGAGAAGAAGGCGTCTCTCTCTTATGCAAGCGGAGTAGATGAGGATATGAAGAAAGTCCTGCAAAGCTACTCCGTCAAAGTGGGCGACGATTTCAAGTCATTGGGTGAGCTGGGTTTACAGATGCAGCGTAGCCTTCATGAAATCATTGACACGATCTCTCCTGTTAATATAGCAAAGTTCGATAGCCTGCTGACAGCTAATCTACGGGAAAAGAACTTGAACCTCCGCCATTTCACGGAGATACGTCTGCTTACCGACAGCACGGTCATTGCCACTTCCGTCCCTGAAGGAGAAGATTTGTCACGCTATCACCTGTATACCTGGAAATACACTACTTTTACTCCAAGAGCTTTCTATGTCTATGTGGAATCCACCCGCATGGCTTCGCTGGCTGGTATGACGGGGATTCTGGTTTCTTCTTTCCTGATTCTGCTGATTCTTGCTTTATCGTTTGCCTATATGATTTGGTTTCTATTCCATCAGAAGACGGTGGAACAGTTGAAAGATGATTTCACGCATAACGTTACTCATGAACTGAAAACACCGATCGCCATTTCGTATGCCGCCATTGAATCTATTATCCATTATAACCTGCTGGATAATAGAGAAAAGGCTGATAAATATCTGCACCTTTGCCATGAGGAACTGGAACGCCTGGGCGGGATGGTGGAACAAATCCTTTCGCTCAGTTTAGAGAAACGGAAAGATATCCGTCTGGTGATAGAAAAACTGTCTTTGAATGATTTGATAGCCAGGCTCGTGGAGCAACAGAAGATAAAATCGTCCCGCTCTTTCCGCATTCGGACAGAGTATCAGCCGGAGGAAATCATGTTGAGGGCAGACCGTATCCATTTGTACAGCATCATCAGCAACCTGGTGGATAATGCCATCAAATATGCGGATAAAGAACCGGAAATAACGATACGGGCGGTGGCGACGGAGGGAAAGACACAGATACGGGTACAGGACAATGGTCCTGGCATCCCCGAAGAATACCGCCGCCATATTTTTGATAAGTTCTACCGCATACCCTCTGTCCGTCAGTCATCGGTGAAAGGCTATGGCATCGGACTGTTCTATGTGAAGACTATGGTGGAGAAACATGGTGGGAGCGTCACAGTGGAATGCGAACCCGGTAAAGGCACCTGTTTTATAATTACATTACCTCAATAACCTGAGATTATGAACATACTATTAGTAGAAGACGAAGTCTCTCTGGCAATGATCGTAAAAGATGCCCTGGAAGAGGAAGGTTACGAAGTTGCTATTGCCCGCGACGGTCTGGAGGGGCTCGAACAGTATTTCAGGGAACATCCCGCATTGATCATTGCCGACGTGATGATGCCGGAGGTGGACGGCTTCGAGATGGTTCGCCGCATTCGCCGGATGGATAAGGAGGTGCCCGTACTGTTTCTGAGTGCCCGTTCTTCGGTGGACGATATCGTATTCGGTTTCGGGCTTGGGGCGAACGATTACCTGCGGAAGCCTTTCAGCCTCCGTGAACTGATTGCCCGGGTGAAGGCTTTGACTGTGAAAAGCCAGTCTGAACCGGTAGCCGTTATTTACCATGAACTGGGACTTTACACCTTTTATCCCTCTACCCAGACTTTGCAGATCGGCGGTGAGGAGATCGAACTGTCATTCAGGGAGTCGGAGTTGTTGCGGCTTCTTTGCGAGAGCGGAACTTTGCCGGTCGATACGAAGGATATCCTGCTGCAACTCTGGGGTAACGACAGCTTTTACAATACCCGCAGCCTGCATGTATTTATCACCAAACTACGCCATAAATTAGAGAAAGACCCCCGTATCAAAATATTGAATGTACGGGGGATCGGATATAAGCTGGTCGGCGGACGGCTCTGACTTTTAAAGGCTTATCACTTTCCCTTCTTTCCTGCTTCTTTCTGCCGCAAAGGCTATCAGATGGCTTTCCAGCGACTCGTCGAGTGGTGTGCTCATCAGGCTGGCATCCTGGCGGCGGATGGCTTCGATCCAGTCGCGGATCATACCGGTATCACCGCCACCGTGGCCTACGCCTTCGTAGTTCAGGGCGTCTTCGGCATTGGCATTGTATGTTTTTGAAACGCCGGTGGCGAAGTCGGTATGGGTGAACTCTTCCATGTCGCCGACGATGTCGCCACGCGTCCCCATGATACGGGTACGGCGTCCGCCATACGAAGTGAAAGCCTCTATCGAGAAGTTGACCGTTACGCCGCCTTCAAATTCCATCAGCATCATATAATGATCGGGCTGGTTGTTCTCGCAATGGTAGACGCATTTGCCATACGGTCCTGTTTTCAGGTTTTCGAGGATGACGTTGCCCTGTTTGTCCGGGTCTTCCGGCAGGTCGAATACGTATAGCCAGGTGCGGTCGCGGTAGTAGATTTTCAGGGCGGAGAAAGGGCAGGTCGCTTCTGCCGGACAACCATCGGTACAACGGGCCGGAGCACCTTCGGGGGCGTTTTCCGCCTTAAAATGCGCCAAGTCACCGAAGGCTACCACTTTCTTACAAGGCTTGCCGATGATCCAGTGGAGGATATCCAGGTCATGACTCGATTTGGCAAGGACCAGCGGCGTACTCGCTTCTGCGTTGCGCCAGCTTCCGCGCACATACGAATGGCTCATATGTACATGTTCTATCGGTTCGAAATGCTGGATGCTGACCAGGTCGCCGATCGCTTTGCTGCTCACCATCTCTTTCAGCATTCCGAAATAAGGCGAGTAACGGAGCACATGCGTCAGACCGACGATCTTTCCTTTTTCTTTGGCATAGGCTACCAGGCGACGGCATTCCTCGTCTGTCTGTGCGATCGGTTTTTCAAGGAGGATATCATATCCCAGGTCGAGCGCTTTCATACAGGGGGCATAATGCAGATGGTCGGGGGTAGCGATAATGACGGCATCGGCAAACTTGGGACGGCTGAGCATTTCTTCCCAGGTGGCGACACGGTTTTCCCGGGGTACATGGTATTTGTCACCATATATGTTGCGGCGCAGTTCCACCAACTCGGCAATGCCGGTGATTTGCAAATCTTCCGGGTGCTCCAGTGAATAATCGCCGTACAATTTTCCTCTTCCGCTGGCTCCCAACACGATGGCTGTTACGGGAATGGTCTTCTCTGTGTTCATGATCTAAGATGATTATAAGTAAATATTCCCCAAATATAGGATAAAATCTTTATAAATCGTTCACCTGTTATTCTTTATCGGTCTTTGCCATTAGTTGCAGCCAGAGGAATAAGGCTCCCGGTACCATGATGATCGCGGCAGATGCCAGTAAGGCGATCCTGAGCGAATACACATCGTTCAGCCAGCCGATGAACGGAGCGATGGCGGCAAACATCAGGCGGATGATAAAGTTACGGATGGAAAGGACGGTGGCACGCATCTCCGAAAAGGTCATCTGGTTGATGTATCCTTTTAATATCGGGGTGGCAAAGCCTCTTATGATATAAAAAACGAACAGGATGGCTAGTCCTGCGTAGGTCAGGTTGAAGGCGAGTGCCACGTAACCGCCTGCCACGAATGTCAGGATCAGAATGCCCATCTTTTTGGGACCGAAATAGCTGTCCACACGGTCCGAATAAAGAGCGGCGATCCCTACGGTCAGGTTCAGCACCGTCCAGATTACGCCGAACCACGAAGTGGGCGTATTCATATACATCAGGTAAGGTTGTACGAACCACGCCATGGTGAGTGTGGCAGCTCCGATAATCCCTGAGAACATAATGTTGTAGCAGAGCCTTTTATTAGTGACCAGCGAGTACCTGATGATCCGTACGATCTCCTGTACAGGGCTTTGCACCTTACTTTTAATATTCAGTTCCTGTAGGGCGAAGGCTGCCGGAATACCGCTGAATGCAATCAGTGCCTGTGCATAAAACGGATAACGCAGCGAGTAAGCCGCCAGCAATCCGCCGAAAATACCGGCAATGGCTTCGGCAAAGTTACCGATCATGGTGATACGCCCTTCATAACGCAGATAAAGGTTTTCCTTCTTATATTGGACTGTCGTATCGTACAGCAAGGCGGAGTCTGCCCCGTTGACCAGCGTTTGCCCTGTTCCCAATAGTATTTCGGCTATGACAAAGGCGGCGAAGGTAGAGGTGAAGGAGTAACAGAGATATCCCAAAAAGAAAAGAATGCATCCGAGTATGAGGCATTTGCGTCGTCCCCACACGTCAGCCAGATATCCGGAGGGTATCTCGAGTGCCACGGCTGCGATTGAATAAACGCTCTTCAGTATAAATACATCCTGCAATCCCAGTCCGTGATCTTCATAGAAAAGCACGATGATTGGCATGACCAGGGTGAACCATTTGGATAGTTTAATAATGTATAGCGCAAGTATGTTTCGTTTCATCTTGTCCGGAAATCTATCTTTAATCGTTGGGCAAAGGTACGTATATTATCAGTCTTGCGTCTTACAGGGACGAACCATTTTTCTCCCGGTGGTTTGGAGTAGTCCATGTAGAATATAAATACAGGTATGTATACATTCATCTTCTTTGCTTTACGAATGTAATGTGTGTTTTACGAATTTGTCGTAATATCCTTGCTTCTTTGAAATATTATCTCTTTATTTGCGCTATGTTGTATTAAATTCAAAGGGATTATGAAAAGGATATGTTTATGTGCAGTGACAGTGATGTTGGTTGTGGGACTGAATGGATGTAAGAATGGAGCAAAGAATGAAGGCCCGTTGCCTGTATTGGATTTTCGTGCGGATATTCCGGACAGGGAGGCCGCTTTGCAGGATTTGGGAAAGGTACGTTATTTCCGTCTGCAAACGCCTGAAAATGTGTTGCTGGGCGACCAGATGAAACTTATTCCCAGTGAAGCCGGGTTGTTCTTTATCGGATCTTCTACCGGCGACGTGATCGGCTTCAATAAGAAAGGCGAGATGATCAGCCATTTTAACCGCAAGGGGCAAGGCGGTGAAGAATACGCCCGAATACGCCATATCCTGTATGATGAGAAACGCCAGGAACTCTTTTTAGATGGAATAACCCAGATGCAGGTTTATGGTTTGGACGGGACTTATAAAAGGTCTTTCAGTCTGCCGGATTCTTTGCAGATGGATGTAATCGAATCGCTGGATGAGAATGCAATGGTCTTTCTGGATATGAAAGGCGCTCTTTTTGTGAAAGAAGGTGAGACCGCTAAAATAGATGATAATCCGGAAGCAAGTAACCAGCCTTATGTCCTGATGGATAAGGAAACCGGAAAGAAGATCGAACGTCTGCCTATCGTCTCCGACAATCGTTATCGCAGTATGATCGTAACTACCCGCGACGGACGTCCCTTTATTCTGCTGAACCGTATGAGAAACCTGCTATCCTGCGGCGACGGAGGATGCCTGATCAGCGAACCGGCTGCCGATACGTTATATCAATTGTCGCCCGACCGCCAACTGAAACCTGTCTTTACCAAACTGCCGTTATCGACAGAGAAAGATGGAAAGATCGCTTGCGAGATCCGGGCATTGACTCCGAATCAGATGCTTGTCAACGCTGTCTTCCTGAAAGATGAAGGTCAAATGAAACTGCGTGACGAACTCTATTTATATAATGTGGCAGAAAACTCTTTCTCGCATGTCAAGCTGACAAATAAAGACTGGCAGAACGGCGACATGATGAACTTTGTCTTCAATAATAACAAGCTCTATTATACCTTATATCCTTTTACTTTGCTGGAAGCAATGGAAAAGAACGAACTGGGCGGAGACCTGCTGGAGATAACCAAAACATTGGACGAAGACGAAAATTTGATCCTTATGGAAGTAAGTCTCGATTGATTTGGCGTTATTATTTATTGTCAGTTAGTAAAAAAGTTATTACTTTGCGACAGTTTTACACTACTAACAATTAAATGATAACAAACTGATACCATGATTTGGAACGAAACTATTGAATGTATGGACCGCGAAGAAATGCGGAAATTACAGAGCATCCGGTTGAAACGGGTTGTCGAACACGTTTATCATAATACTCCTTTCTATCGCAAGAAAATGCAGGAGATGGGTATTACTCCGGATGATATTCAATCAATTGAAGATATTACCAAGCTGCCGTTTACGGTAAAGCAGGATTTAAGAGATAATTACCCGTTCGGATTGATGGCTGTGCCGATGTCCGAGATTGTTCGTTTGCATGCCTCTTCCGGTACGACCGGAAAACCCATTGTTGTGGGATATACCCGTAAGGACTTGTCGATCTGGTCGGAAGTGGTGGCACGCTGTCTGACGGCCTATGGCATTACAAAGAACGACTCTGTGCAGGTTTCCTATGGATACGGTTTGTTTACCGGTGGACTGGGTGCTCATGGAGGTGTAGAAAATATCGGTGGTACCGTAATCCCGATGAGTAGTGGTAACACGCAGAAACAGATTCAATTGATGCACGACTTTGGGGCGAAAGGTCTGGCTTGTACACCTTCTTATGCTCTGTATCTGGCGGAAACGATCCATAATTCGGGCATTCCTTTGGAAGAATTCCAACTGAGGGTAGGAGCGTTCGGCGCGGAACCCTGGACGGAAAATATGCGTAAGGAACTGGAGCAGAAACTGAATATTAAAGCATACGATATCTACGGATTAACAGAAATCTGTGGTCCCGGTGTCGGTGGCGAATGCGAATGCCAGAACGGTACCCACCTGTGGGAAGACCATTTCTTCCCGGAAATCGTCGATCCGGTCACTTTGCAACCTGTGCCTGAAGGTGAACAAGGCGAGTTGGTATTCACCACTCTGACCAAGGAAGGCATGCCGATGATCCGTTACCGTACGCGTGACCTGACACACCTGATCTATGAAAAATGCGAATGCGGCCGTACCGCTGTCCGTATGGGACGTATCCTCGGACGTAGCGACGATATGATGATCATCCGTGGTGTCAACGTATTCCCGTCGCAGGTAGAATCCGTATTGCTGGAAATGCCGGAATTCGAACCGCATTACCTGATCGTAGTGGATCGTGTGAACAACACCGATACCTTCCAGATCCAGGTGGAAGTACGACCGGATTATTATTCGGATGAAATGAACAAGATGATCGCGCTGAAAAAGAAGATCGCCGCCCGTATGCAGAGCGTGATCGGCATTCAGCCTGATATAAAGATTGTGGAACCGCGTAGCCTTGAACGCAGTATGGGTAAGGCAAAACACGTGATCGACAATCGTAAGTTAGTTTAAAACCCTAAAAATAGTAAAGTGCTATGCTAATTAAACAATTATCAATCTTTCTTGAAAACAAGAAAGGCCGTTTTACGGAAGTGGCAAAGATTTTGGGTGAAGCCGGAGTGAACATGTCAGCCTTTACGGTGGCGGAGAATTCCGATTTTGGTATCCTGCGTCTGATCGTGTCGGACACAGACAAAGCAATTCAGGTACTTCGTGAAAAATTATATGCGGTGAGTGTGGCTGATGTGGTGTGCCTGCATTGCCCCAACCAGCCCGGTGCATTGGCGAAGGCGATGGAGATCATAACCTCGGCAGGTATCTTTGTCGAATATATGTATGCTTTCTCGCAAGGAGAGGCTGCTAATGTGATCATCCGCCCCGACAATGTGGAGAAGTGTGCGGAGGTTCTGAAAGCCAACAAACTGGAGCTTATTGCTGCCAGCGATTTATATAAGTTGTAAATATTAACGTTATGCGCTTCGTTATTTTGCAATAAAAAATGTAACTTTGCGCGCTAAAAGTATGTGAATGAAAAAGGTTGTATTTTTATTGATGATGATTACGGTCTTGTTATCCTCTTGTGGGGAATATAACAAGATATTGAAAAGTACGGACTATGAGTTGAAGTATTCGTATGCAAAGAAGTATTTCAATGCAAAGCAATACAACAAGTCTGCTACCCTGCTGGATGAACTGGTTACAATCTTTAAAGGAACTGCTTATGCCGAAGAATCCTTGTACCTGCTGGCTCAGAGCTATTACGGACAAAAAGATTATCAGACGGCTTCGCAATACTTTAATACGTATTACACCACCTATCCGAAAGGCGAGTACACGGAATTGGCCCGCTATTATTCGGGATATGGTTTGTATCTGGACTCTCCCGATCCGCGGTTAGACCAGACGCAGACGTATGAAGCTATTAACCAGTTGCAGCTCTATCTGGAGTATTATCCGCAGAGCGAACGTGCCGCCGAAGCCCAGAAGATCATGTTTGAATTGCAGGAGAAATTGGCTTACAAGGAATTACTGGCTGTAAGATTGTATTATAACCTGGGTACTTACATGCGCGACAATAACTATTTGTCTGCCGTGATCACTGCCGAGAATGCCTTGAAGAACTATCCTTATTCCAAATACAGGGAAGAGTTTATGTTCTACGTTTTGCGTTCGAAGTATGAACAGGCTATTGCCAGTGTGGAAGAAAAGTTGCAGGGTCGTTATCGTGAGGTAGTGGATGAATACTACACTTACATGAACGAATATCCGGAAGGCAAATACGTAAAACAGGCACAGAAGTTCTACGATTATGCCAGCAAGAGAATAACAGATGCGTATTAACGATATTATTTAATCAATAAAGTAAAATGGATTACAGAAAGTCTAGCGCCCCTTCGAATACGGTAACCCGTGACATGATGAAGTTGTCAGCCGACACGGGAAATGTATATGAAACAGTAATGATCATCGGAAAACGGGCTAACCAGATTAGTGTTGAAATGAAGCAGGATCTGGAAAAGAAACTACAGGAATTTGCTTCTTATAACGATAACCTGGAAGAAGTTTTCGAAAACAGAGAGCAGATCGAGATCTCCCGTTATTATGAAAAGCTTCCGAAGCCGACTCTGATCGCTGCTCAGGAATATGAAGAAGGTAAGGTTTACTATAAGAACCCTGCTAAAGAAAAGAATAACTTTTAACGAGTTGATGGTCGACAAGTAACCGTTGACAGTGAAATGTTCCAAATATAATGGGCAATTGTAATTAATAAAAATGCAATTGTCCATTTTTATTAGTCCGTTTCCTATCTCTCTTTAACTGTCACTTGTCAACTGTCAATTGTCAACTTTAAGAATTATGTTACAAAGAATACAAACAGTTTACTTGCTTATTATCGTGGCCTTAATGGTCGCAACATTGTTTTTACCTCTTGCCATGTTGCAGGCGGGAGACCAGTTTTACTCTTTTGATGCAACAGGCGTAAGCACGATCACTGCTGAACCGGAACTCGTTTATCCGACCTGGGGACTTTTTGCTTTGACGGCAGTGATCTCCATTCTGGCGTTGTTCACCATCTTCTTATTCAAGAAAAGAATCCTGCAGATTCGTCTGTGCGTATTTAATGCTATCCTAATGTTGGGTTTCTATGCTTTGTTCGGTTTCTTTGTATGGATACTGAAAGAAGAACTGGCAGGTGCCGCTCTGAGTGTAAAGATCGCCTTATCTTTTCCTGTAATTGCCTTGATTTTAGATTATCTGGCTATCCGTAATATCGGTGCCGATGAGGCACTGGTCCGTTCGCTCGACCGATTGAGATAAATTAGAATAGTCCGTAAAGGACAAATAAAGGTTATAAAAAGCGTAATCATGTTTAAGTACATGGTTGCGTTTTTTTTTGTTTGTTAACGTTATCCGGATTTGTTTTGTCATTCTTCCAAATATATCCTGATTATTGTTTCTGGGCTTATCTAATGGCTGATTTATCAAATAACGAAAATACTTTAGACGATTTTAGATATTGAATGGGCACTATATCGCTTCTTTTGCTTTGTGAAATAAATAAAAAATTGCCTATGGTTTAAAAAAGGAAACATTGTAGTAAGGGGGAAAACCTACCCTTTAATCTAATCAGAGAGAATTAAGAATTATTGGAAAAAACTTAAAAAGAAAATGACATTTAACATGAAGAAAGAAAATTTCCGGGGAATAGGAAATTGGAATGTGGCGTTTGCCTTTCTGTTTTTATTCTCTGCTGCCCAATCGAAGGCGGACACAGGAAAAGGCTTGGAAGCCTCGAATCCTACTATTAAAGGAAATACCGGAATAACGGTAACCCAACAGAATGAACGGACGATAAAGGGTGTCGTAAAAGATGCATCCGGTGAAACCGTTATTGGTGCCAATGTCTCTGTCATCGGGACAACTATTGGAACTGTAACCGATGTGGAAGGTAATTTCTCTTTGAAAGTACCGGCAGGAGCCACACTTAAAATTTCATTTATCGGTTATAAGGACTATAATGTTAAAATAACTGATCAGCAATCTTTAGATATCATATTACAAGATGATTCTCAGGCATTGGATGAAGTCGTTGTTGTCGGTTTCGGTACACAAAAGAAAGTGAATTTAACAGGGTCTGTGGCTGTTGTCGATTCAAAGAAGCTTCAATCACGTCCGGTTGCAACTGTAACGGAAGCTATGCAGGGTTTGGTTCCCGGTATGAACTTCTCTTATGGAGGAACAGGAGGCGCAGAGATAAATCAGAACATGAAAATCAATATCCGTGGTACAGGTACTATCGGTACGGGATCCAATGCATCTCCTTTGGTTTTGATCGATGGGATGGAAGGAGATATGAATGTGCTGAATCCAAATGATATCGAGACAATATCTATTTTGAAAGATGCGGCGGCATCATCTATTTATGGATCTCGTGCTCCTTTTGGAGTAATTTTGATTACTACGAAAAAAGGGAAGGCCGGGAAAGTCAGCGTGAACTATAACAATAATTTTCGTTGGACACATGCTATAAATATGCCTCATGTTGCTGACTCTTATACATTTGCGCAGTATTTCAATCGTGCTGCAGCTGCCGACGGACAAAATCCGGCCTTTGATGACGATACAATGCAACGTATTATAGGTTATCAGAACGGGTCTTTTACGGATACGACTATACCCGATGATGCTGATCCAAATTCATGGAATTGGGTAGGTAATAGTAATAACGACTGGTACGATATACTGTTTGGTAATACAGCGTTTTCACAGGAACATTCACTTAGCGTAAACGGCGGTTCTGAAAAGTTCCAATATTATGTTTCCGGTAATTTTATGGATGAAAACGGTCTGATGAGCTATCGTCCTGATAATATGAAACGATATACTACGACTGCCAAGATCAATGCGGAACTGTTTCCTTGGTTACACGTTAACTATAACACGAAGTTTATGCGTAAGGACTATACAAAAACGTCTTATTTGGGAAATCAGGTATATCATGAATTAACTAAAAGATGGCCTACGGAACCCGTCTTGGACCCTAATGGGTATATTTTGAATGACCAGATATCAGGACTTGTACATAGTGGGGACGACAACACACAGACGGATTGGTTATATCAACAGTTCCAAGTGGTATTGGAACCTATCAAAGGGTGGAAAATCTTCGGGGAAATTAATTATAAAACAATCAATCAATTTTGGCATAAGCATTCTTATAAGTTACCTAAATGGCACGTAGACGGGTCTGTTTTTTATAAAGGAGGTTTTGATGTAACCTCTGCTGAAGAATCGGCAGAACGTACTAATTTTTTCAACCCGAATCTTTATTCTGAGTATATGAAATCCTTTAAGGGGGGACATACGATGAAAGTAATGGTCGGATTCCAGGCTGAACAAAATAAGTATCGTAAGCTGGGTGCAAAGAAAAATGATTTGATTACGGATAATGTGCCCAATATATCCCAGGCGACAGGTCAGGAAAAAATTACAGACTCCAAACTTGAACATTGGGCTACGGCAGGTTTCTTCGGTCGTGTTAACTACGATTATAAAGAGCGTTATTTGTTGGAGGTAAATCTTCGTTATGACGGGACGTCCCGTTTTGCCGAGGATAAAAGATGGAATTTATTCCCTTCTTTTTCTGCCGGATGGAATGTTGCACGTGAAGGGTTTATGGAACCTTATGAACATATTATTAATACGTTGAAATTTCGTGGTTCCTGGGGAGAACTGGGTAACCAGAACACCGAATCGCTTTATCCTTATATCCAGACAATGAAATTCGTTGCTGCCGATAAAGATGGTAAATGGTTGATCAATAATCAGCTTCCGAATACATCAAATGCTCCTGATTTAGTTTCTGCTTTATTAGGTTGGGAAACGATGCGCTCATGGAATATTGGTGTGGATATGGGATTTTTGCAGAACCGTTTAACCATGAGTTTTGACTGGTTTAATAGAAAAACAGTTAACATGGTTGGACCAGCTCCTGAGCTTCCCGTGATTTTAGGTACAAAGGTTCCGAAGACAAATAATGCCGACTTGTTGTCTCGTGGATTTGAACTGGATTTGTCTTGGAGAGACCAGATTGGACAAGTACAGTACGGAGCCCATCTGCTTCTTTCTGACGACCGCCAGAAAATCTTGAAATATCCGAATGAAACCGGTTCTTTAAATACTTGGCGTGCGGGTGAATATATCGGTGAAATCTGGGGTTTCGAAACAATTGGCATAGCAAAGACCGATCAGGAAATGGACGATCATTTGGCAACATTGCCGAATGGAGGGCAAAATGAACAAGGTAGTAAATGGGCTGCTGGTGATATTATGTATAAAGATTTGGATGGAGATGGCGTTATTCACGCCGGTGAAACGATTACTGCTCCGGGCGATTTGAAAATTATAGGTAATAATACGCCTCGTTTTAAATTCGGTATCGATTTGGATGCTGCATGGAAAGGATTCGATATCCGGGTTTTCCTCCAGGGAGTTGCAAAAAGAGATTACTGGTTGGATGGAAATATGATGTTCGGAGCTAGTGGAGGAAAATGGGGATCTACTGTTTTTACAGAACATATGGATTTCTTCCGGACGGAAGGTGATGAATGGGGAGCTAATTTGGATGGTTATTTCCCCCGTCCGAACTTTGCCGGAGAAAAGAACCAGAAAAAACAGACCCGTTATCTTCAGAGTGCTGCTTATTGCCGTCTGAAAAACTTACAGATCGGTTACACTATCCCTTCTTATCTGACCAGGAAAATTGGTGTACAGAACCTTAGATTGTTCTTCTCTGCCGATAACTTGTTTACTATAACTCCGCTACCGAGCAGTTTTGATCCGGAAACGTTAGGTACAGGATATGGGGCAGATAATGGAGCTACAACTACGGCTAAGACATATCCGCTTTCGCGGACTATCTCAACAGGATTTAGTGTTAATTTTTAATTGAAATAAGAATGAAAACAATGAATAAATATATAATTCTTTTATTCGGTGGGTTGTTAGGATTTTCGTCTTGTAACGATTATCTGGATCTGAAACCACAGGATAAGGTGACACCGGAAGATTTTCTTTGGACAGAGTCCGACCTGGCTTCCTATGCTGTTAAACACTATGAGTTTACGACTCATGACGGATATAATATCGGTGCCTGGAAGGAAGACAATCATACGGACAATCAGGCTACATCTTCATTTGACAACAGATGGGTTCCCGGTGAATGGAAAGTAAAGGAGTCATATGATAGGAGAGAAGATGATCCCTGGAATTTCGATGCAATAAGGGAACTGAATTATTTTTTGGAAATCGTAATACCTCGTTACGAGGAAAAAAAGATAAACGGAGTAGATGCAAATGTACGACAATACATCGGTGAAATCTATTTTCAACGTGCCTGGAAATATTTCAGCAAATTACAGACGTTCGGTGACTTTCCGATTGTGAAAAACACGTTGCCGGATGAAAAAGAACCGTTGACTGAAGCGAGCAAGCGTCAGCCGCGGAATGAAGTTGCTAAGTTCATTTTAAGCGATCTGGATGAGGCTTTGTCTTATCTGAGCAATACACCTCCGGGTGGAAAGAACCGGATAACCCGAAATGCTGCCTTATTGGTAAAATCGAGAGTTGCCTTATTTGAAGCGAGCTGGCTCACATACCATAAAGGAACGAATCGAGTACCCGGAGGCCCCGGATGGCCGGGAAAAGACTTCTCCGGAAATTTGGATGCTGATATTTCCTTTTTCCTGGATGAATGTAAAAAAGCCGCTTCCGAACTGGCAGACCAGGGTTTGTTGGCTGAAAACATAGATGGAGAAAGAAAGATGGGTAATCCTTATTTCGCTCAGTTCTGCCTGGAAGATATGGAAGGGTGTCCGGAAATCCTGTTGTGGAAGAAATATAATAATACGGATTTTAATGTATTCCATTTTGCTACTTCATATCTTCCGAGTGGAGGTAACTGTGGTTTTACCCGCCAATTTGTGGAAACATTCCTGATGAGTAACGGTTTGCCTATCTATGCATCGGGTTCGGGATATAAAGGCGATACGTCGGTTGATAATGTCAGGGAAGGCAGAGAATCCCGTTTGGATCTGTTTATGATGAAACCGAAAGAGGTTATGGACACAAAAGTAGGAATAACATGGGGCAATAAAGAAACCGGTGCTCCCGGCATTCTTAATTTGGCTGAAAGCAGAGCTGTCACAGGTTATGGTTTGCGTAAAGGATTGAGTGATAATTATTATACAGGAGGTCAGACAAGTATAGAAGGATGTCCCGTATTCCGTGCAGCAGAGGCTTATCTGAATTATATAGAGGCTTCCTGTATGGAAAATAACGGAACGAGCATCGATTCAAAAGCCCAGGCATATTGGACTGCTATCCGTGACAGGGCAAAATTGCCTGATTATAGGGTAACGCTCGATGCAACAGATTTAAGTAAAGAATCTGATTGGGGAGTATATTCGGCTGGACAACAAGTTAGTAAACTTTTATATTGTATTCGTCGTGAACGTCGTTGCGAATTACTGGAAGAAGGTTTCCGAATGATGGATTTGAAACGTTGGAGATCGCTTGACCAAGTAAGGAACTATCAGGTTGAAGGGGTGAATTTGTGGGAGTCGGATTTGAAAGATGCCTATAAAGATGGAGAGACCGGCAAAAACCTGTTAATTCCTCAAGGACAGGAAAATCCGAATGTATCGAGTTATGAAGAAAGTGGTAAATACTTGCGTCCTTACCAGATTGTTAAGACAAATAATATCATTTTCAACGGATATAACTGGTGTGATGCACATTATCTGACACCGATTGCTTTGACTCATTTTAGGATTACGGCAACAAATCCGGATGATTTGTCTACCTCTGTGATTTATCAGAATCCGGGATGGCCGTTAACGCCTTCCGGTGCAATAAAGTAATATTTATTCCATGGGTATTAGCATTACATAGTTGATGTGGGAAGGTTTCCTTCTCTGTGAAGAGAGGGAGCCTTTGAATTTATATAATTGAATTATTAGATATTTTCAAGTAATAATTAAAAAACTATTTATCATGGCAATATTAATCAGAGCAATCCAGCGTGCTAATCCGCGGGATAAGAACGCGCCGAAGAAATGGTATGCCGTTCAGAACTCCACTGGGTTGGTGCCGGAAACGAAAGTGGCCGAGCTCATTGCCGACGAGACGACTCTCAACCCGTCGGAAGCGTTGATGTCTATCCGCCAACTTCGAAAGGTAATCCAACGTTTGATGGCAGACGGGCATAGTGTGAAACTGGGTGATTGGGGTACGTTTTCTCCATCCCTTAACAGTAGGGGCAAGGATAAGAAAGAAGATCTGAAGGCTACGGATATTAATTGTGTAAATATTAATTTCCAGCCCGGTGAAGAATTGAAGACTGCTATGCAAAAAGTGGATTTTGTATGGATCGACAAGCTGGTGGAAGGCAAAACAAATACTGGTGGCGGTTCCGGCGATTCTGGCAGTGACCGTCCGGAAATTGAATAATTTCTATTTTCTGAATGATTGAAATTTCCTCTCCGGTTTTTCGGAGGGGATTTTTTATCCCTTTTTGTCAGATGAAGAAGTCATTTCCGAAACTTGAAGAAACAAACTCCGAAACATGAAGAAGTGTCCTCCGATACTTGAAGAAGTTTGCTTTGTGAGATGAAGAGGTTCGCACCGTAAGATGAAGAAGTTGGCGTCATGGGATGAAGAGCTCGACGCCGTGAGATCAAGATCTCATAGATAGTGGATGCTGAGGTATTGATTTAGGGATAATTTCATATTAGCCCATAATTTGTTTTTTGTTACAAAAAAGATTTTTAACTTTGAAGCATCGTTCACTATCGGACGAACAACCAATTAATACCTTGTACTATGGAACAGTACGTTAACATTATGTTAGACCGCGGCTTCAAGGCTGTATTCGGAAACAAACAAGTAGTTATCGATTTCATCAATGCCGCGCTGGAAGGCGAGCGGGAAATCAAAGATCTTACCTATCTGGATAAAGAAATCCAGCCCGAGTCATTGGATCAGCGCACGGTCATTCTTGGCGTACGAATGTTGTATTGTCGAACGAAGATACAGGTGAAACTTTTGGTGAGATCAAACTGAAACAGATTTATATTTCGTTTGAGTTGTTTAGTTTAAGAAAAGAGGAATGCGTAACTCCTTTTGAAAAGTTGATTTATATATTGAAGAATATGAATATATTTGATGTATCTCCTTTTAAGGAAGAAAATGAGGCATTTCGCCGCATACTCGATGCCGCCAACCTGAATGCAATGACTCCCCATGAACGTGATGTTTATGATGAGGTTCTGAAACGCTACCGTGATTGGCGGTGTACGACGGAATATGCCATAGAACAGGCTGAGGAAAAAGGTATGGAGAAAGGAGTGGAAAAAACAGCAAAAAATATGAAAACCATGAAGTTGCCTACTGAGATAATAATGAAAGTAACCGGTTTGACCTCTGAAGAAATCGAACAGCTTTAAAGGTGTGTATTTGATAGGATAAAAATAACTAAAAAAATCCCGGGGAAACTCCTCGGGATTTTATCTTATAAATAAGATTTGTCACAGGCTATTCCATCGGCCGGATAACAAACTCAAACATCGTCTTCTCTACCGGAACCAGATATTGCGGCAATACACCAGGGCCGCAGGTGGCTGTACCTACGCCCGCTTGCTCGGCGTCCAGATGGACGGTGACTGTGCCGCTTCTTCGCAGTTGGTTTATATGTGTGGAGGCGTCTATATTGCTGTCGCTGAAGGGAACCAGGCTGAACTGCCACGGACGGGCGGCGGTGACATACAAGCCGCTACCCGATTCATTCGTGATCGTTGCCCAACGCATATCCATACGGTTTCCGGTGGATTGCGGTTTCACGTAGTAGTGGAACATCCGTTCGGCATCCGTATGGTCGATGGCGATACGGCCGCTCTGGATACGGTCGACATACGTTTCTCCGGTACGTCCCAGGTAGGAAACCTGCGCATATTCAGCAGGCATTTCAAATGTCAGGCCGATACGCGCCAACGATTTGACGATGGACGTGTCGGGTGTGAAAGTCGTCGCTATCACTATTGTGCCGTTCGAGTTGAGTTTATAGTCCTGCATGGCTGTCCCTACTGTTTCACCTTTGTCATTCAGTAGTGCTACCGTTGTTTGTACACTGTTTTTACCTGTCCGGAAAGTTTTTGTTTGCTGAGTTAGCTTGTCCAGACCGGCGGCTTTCCAGAGACGGGCACCGTTACGGTCGCGGTTGTCGTTGTCGGTGATCGGACGGTAAAGGCTGACGGTGACAGGGGTCGAAA
>ERZ857882.1988-NODE-1988-length-22444-cov-4.546652_pt1 | contig 22444 bp, 19 predicted proteins | sample MGYA00519697_ERZ857882 | MGnify/ENA primary metagenome ERZ857882 (study PRJEB31778, sample SAMEA3449373) | human gut metagenome | biome: human gut; feature: human-associated habitat; material: faeces | place: United Kingdom | collected 2010/2012 ...
ATCAAGTAAAACAAGAGAAGATGTAGATACAGCGTAATTACTTATTATACAGATTATTTATTTTCACTTGATTGGTTTTTGTTTTCTTCTTCAGCTATACTATATAAATCTGGTAAATTTATATAACTATCTGTGAGAATTATTACTGAAAATTGTGCAAAAGATGTAGGAACAAGCAGAAAAATTTAAACAATCTGTCATTATGGATACCTTCACCAAATTCAAAAGAATTATAGTGAATTAGCACGAAATAATTCGTAAAGTTGAATTATATTTTCATACCACATCTTGTATTCTACAAGTTGGTTTTCACTATCTTTTTTTCGCCCATATCACGTTTTTGGGAATCACAGAACAATTAAGAGCGAAGAAACTACTATATCAGATTTCTTCGCTCTATAACATAACTTTATTTCCCCAGCGACTTGAATACTTTATCTATACAGCGTTTTTTCTGTTCCATATTGGGATGAACATATAAGTTCAGCGTAGTTGATATGTTTGAGTGTCCCAATAGCACACTAACAGTTTTATAGTCACAACCGACTTCTATACAACGAGTCGCAAAGCTGTGGCGGAGTCCATGGTACTTTAATTTTGGAATATCAAGTTTCTCCATCAGCCTTTTATAGTAGTTACGGTATGTACGTGGTTCTGTCGGACGTTCATCATTGGTTAGGATGTAATAGTCATCGTTAACTACTTTTTTCAAAGGCTTCAACATTCCTAGCAACTCTTTATTCATCGGAATCTCGCGACAGGAGTTTTTGGTCTTTGGTGTGTTTATAACCAGCTCAGTGTGCTTTTTCTCCCCTTCTATAATATAAATACGTTCTATTGTTCGATTAACAGTTAGTATTCCATCAGTGACATTGATATCACTCCATTTCAAAGCACAGATTTCTCCTATACGTAGCCCTGTACTAAGGCTGATATAAATACCAAGTCCCATGAATGTAAAATGACTTTGGATATGGTTTAATATCTTCCTATGGTTAGTAACGGACAGAACATCCAATACTTTGTTTTCTGAACTTGGGGGATATTTGATGTCCCATTCATAATAAGTCATCCATTCCTTCTTCACTCCGAACTTCATTACCATTTTAAGGACTATCAGAATATCCTTGACCGATTTAGTGCTTAATCCACTTTCAATTTTGTGCAAAACAAAAGCTTGAACACTCTGTTCCGGAAGTGAATTATCCTCCCCGAAGGTTGGAAGAATATGGTTCTCCAAGATCAATACGTATGCAGCCATAGTGGACTGTTTCACATAAGGCCGCTTGTACTCTTTCCATGCAGCCGCAATTTCTCTAATAGTTTTATGAATCATAATTTCTTAATAATTGGTTCTTATAATTAGAGAAATATAAACCATAATGTTCCGGATTTGCGATTTCCGGAGTTTAGTGGGGAGTGGGTGGAAACTGAGTTGCAAGATATTGTTCCAAATATATGTTCGGGTAAAGACAGAATTTCCAACAGCGGTGAGGTCGCTCTCTATGGTTCTACTGGAGTTATTGGTAGGACAAATTCTGCTTCATATAAAGAGAATATTGTTCTCGTAGCACGTGTTGGTGCAAATGCAGGTCAAATGCAAATTGGTAATGCTCCTTGTGGTGTTACGGACAATACACTTGTAATTGATGCAAAAGAATGGAACTACTACATTTATTACTTCTTGCAGCATTATAATCTGAACAGATTAGTATTTGGCTCTGGTCAACCACTAATAACAGGTGGCATGCTGAAAAGAATTAAAGTAAGGTATGGCTGTAAAGCAGAGCGCAATAACATTACTCGCTTATTATGCCTAATAGATGAGCGCATAGCTACCCAAAACAAAATCATTGAGAAATATGAATCCTTAATTCAGGCAATTAGCCAAAAGGTACTGCGTCCAAGTGAATATTGGAATGAATATAGATTATGTGAATTAGCTGACATTAGAAGCGGGTATTCAGGCAATCAGGTTAGTCATAAAACAGCATATGCCGTATCTCGAATAGAAACAATAAGCAAGCATCGCATTGATATGTTACGTGTAGGGTATGTACAAGATATCCCCAGCGAATATAAATTGAATGTTGGTGATATTTTGTTTAGTAACATAAACAGCATACAGTACATCGGCAATACAGCCTTTGTCGATAAAGAATATAATTTATACCATGGCATGAATCTATTGCGAATAATTCCAAAACCGTCATTGGTAATACCTCGTTTTCTCCACTTGATACTATGTACCAGCATGGCTATTAAGCATTTTCAAAGCATATGCAATAAAGCAGTTTCACAAGCAAGCATTAACCAAACATCTTTGGGAAAGATTATGTTACATATACCTCCTTTGACTTGTCAAGAGCAAATTTGCAATGTGTTTGAAAGTGTTGAGCAACGATTAAATTTAGAAGTCTATTACCTAAAAAGGATTCAATTACAGAAGAATTATCTTTTGCGGCAAATGTTTATATAAACAACTGACGTAAGAGGTAACTTTTCTGTTCACAAAGTAAATTGACTATATTCTTTTCGATAGAAAGCTTATCCGAATAGGCTTTGAGAACGGAGTATATCTCGCTTTGTTTTTTCACCGTTGGAAAATGAAAGATTTTCTTCATAAAATCATTTTTTTGCAAATTGAAACGTGTACTGCCTTGTGCCAATGGAAAAACAGCCTTTCTAAATGATTTGGTTGAAATATAGTATGCTAAAAATGGAGAAAAAATCTTACTTTCATCTGTGATATGGACACCAAAACAAAAACTATTCAGGTATAAAGGATAAGCATCTCCCAAATACACTGCACCCATTCCAACTTCATCCGGTGTTTCAGATGACAAGGTGAAAAGAATGTCGCCATAGCGGACAACCGATTGTTGCTCTGTCTCATTGATTTTGACTAAACCAACATCGGTTATATCAATGATTTGATTCTGATAGACATTCATATATGTTATGTAGGGCCACCCATTACCAAAATCTTCTGCACTTTTACCTGATAAACCTGAATATGGTTTACCAAAATCATTAAAAGACAATTCGACTTTAAGCTGTTCTGATTCTATTAAGGTATCGCACATTGCCTGAATTAAGGATTTGTATTCGTAAATTAAAGGGATTACAATTTTACTAACAACCAAAGGAGAGCCTAATACTACTATCGCTCAATGTTTAGAGTGCCACAGTTCAACGCTTCAAGAAAGAGAAGTCTCACACAGCGGATTGTATAAAGTGTTTGGCGCAAACGGCTTACTCGGATATACCGATATGCCGCAAATGAATGGTGATTCGATACTGATAATCAAAGACGGTTCAGGTGTAGGAACAGTGTCCTACGCACAAGGTGATTTTTCGATAATTGGCACGCTCAACTATCTTACAGCCTTAAGTAACTATGATGTACGATATCTATACTTCGTTCTGTCTGTGTTTAATTTTCAGTCGTACAAAACAGGAATGGCAATACCACATATCTACTTCAAGGATTATGGTAATGCGAAAATATATTGTCCTCCACTTTCCGAACAAAAGCGTATTGCAAATGTACTTGGAAAATTGGAGAGCAAACTCTTTTTGGAGCAAAATATTCTTGTATCGTTTAACTTGCAAAAACAATATTTATTGCACCAAATGTTTATATAAACATCTGCGACAACAGATACGATTTCTGTATCTGGATTGCTTGTAAGGAAGTTTGTTCATTCTTTATTTTGGCAAGTATAGTATCTAAACACTTTGCAATATGTTCTTGGATTGTTAGCTCAGGGAGAATGATCTTTAGTTTGGCCAAAGGTTGACGAACAATCTGTGGTTGACCTGACCCGGATATAATGCTATTGAAATTTATAGACGATAGGTAATGAAATAAATATCGTTTATTTACATTTTCAGCAAAATTATCGGTATTTATAACCATGGCGTTTCCTGTTATCCATGATTTAGGCTCTGTATAATTAACCGTTCCGCAAGTATTTCCACGGCATGTAATGCAGATTTGTTCTTTCTCATGATTATATAAATGGTATTTACCAATAATACCATTCGCACCATATACAAGATAACCATCTTCTGTTAAGTCCGTTGAAAGAATCGTTTTAGGTTGATATATATCTGCAATATCTTGTAAAGCAATATAATCTCCTTGGTTTTGGATCATCATATTATTGCGAATCCCTTTAATTTACGAATACAAATCCTTAATTCAGGCAATTAGCCAAAAGGTACTGCGTCCAAGTGAATATTGGAATGAATATAGATTATGTGAATTAGCTGACATTAGAAGCGGGTATTCAGGCAATCAGGTTAGTCATAAAACAGCATATGCCGTATCTCGAATAGAAACAATAAGCAAGCATCGCATTGATATGTTACGTGTAGGGTATGTACAAGATATCCCCAGCGAATATAAATTGAATGTTGGTGATATTTTGTTTAGTAACATAAACAGCATACAGTACATCGGCAATACAGCCTTTGTCGATAAAGAATATAATTTATACCATGGCATGAATCTATTGCGAATAATTCCAAAACCGTCATTGGTAATACCTCGTTTTCTCCACTTGATACTATGTACCAGCATGGCTATTAAGCATTTTCAAAGCATATGCAATAAAGCAGTTTCACAAGCAAGCATTAACCAAACATCTTTGGGAAAGATTATGTTACATATACCTCCTTTGACTTGTCAAGAGCAAATTTGCAATGTGTTTGAAAGTGTTGAGCAACGATTAAATTTAGAAGTCTATTACCTAAAAAGGATTCAATTACAGAAGAATTATCTTTTGCGGCAAATGTTTATATAAACAACTGACGTAAGAGGTAACTTTTCTGTTCACAAAGTAAATTGACTATATTCTTTTCGATAGAAAGCTTATCCGAATAGGCTTTGAGAACGGAGTATATCTCGCTTTGTTTTTTCACCGTTGGAAAATGAAAGATTTTCTTCATAAAATCATTTTTTTGCAAATTGAAACGTGTACTGCCTTGTGCCAATGGAAAAACAGCCTTTCTAAATGATTTGGTTGAAATATAGTATGCTAAAAATGGAGAAAAAATCTTACTTTCATCTGTGATATGGACACCAAAACAAAAACTATTCAGGTATAAAGGATAAGCATCTCCCAAATACACTGCACCCATTCCAACTTCATCCGGTGTTTCAGATGACAAGGTGAAAAGAATGTCGCCATAGCGGACAACCGATTGTTGCTCTGTCTCATTGATTTTGACTAAACCAACATCGGTTATATCAATGATTTGATTCTGATAGACATTCATATATGTTATGTAGGGCCACCCATTACCAAAATCTTCTGCACTTTTACCTGATAAACCTGAATATGGTTTACCAAAATCATTAAAAGACAATTCGACTTTAAGCTGTTCTGATTCTATTAAGGTATCGCACATTGCCTGAATTAAGGATTCATATTTCTCAATGATTTTGTTTTGGGTGGCGACGCGTTCATCAATAAGGCGTAGTAAAGTTGCAATTTTAGTCTGTTCTGGTTTTGATGGCAATCCAATATAGCACTCTGAAAAATTCTTGGTGCTAATTGAGTAAATCTTTGTTCCTTGTGCTATTCGTCTTATTTGATTATGAAATACGGTAGATGAGAAAGTATATCCTTTGAATCCAACAACAGTTTTGTGCTTATTGTCTCGCCCATGAATTGTATGCAATCCACAGACGACATTTTTCTCTGCAAGATTATAAAACTCAATAGTCTTGGCTACTTCATTTGTATCTTCTGAGGCATCTGCAAAAGCCACATCACCCTCTTTGCACAATTCAAAGTTCGTGGGCATGTTGTCCTCTTTTATATTAGGCAATTTGTCTTTTGCCAAATCTACCATAGTCGGAAGTCCCACATGGATAAGTCCATAATGTAAATTCATCATGGCATTGGTGTCATATTCAAGCTGCTCCCAACTAAGTGAATTAGTGGAATAGAAATCCAACAAGTCTGAAACCTTACACTTTTTCCACTCCCCACTAAACTCCGGGAATCTCAAAGCCGGAACATTAAGGACTTTTTTATCGTTATTATTTGCCATAGTCACTATTCATTATCAGAGTTAATTTCAAATGGCAACAAGTTGTCACCATCATTAAAACGGTCGAAATCCGAGCTAAACAAACGGTCTTGAATGACACGGTATTTCTCAAATTCGGTTTCAGCAAATTTTTTGGCGAATTCGGCCGTAACCTTGCCGGCATCAGAAAGGATTGCATCTCCACCAGCTTCAAGAATGATGTCTATACGTTTTGCCCAATCTTCCATCGTCATGGGTATATGACGCTTTGCCATACGTTCAGCCATATCCAACACGGCATTGACCAAACGTCCCATATCTTCCAGTTCTACGCCTTTCAGATAGTTTTTTGCAATGCTTACATCAGTCTTTACAATTTTTCCGTCAGGGGCATTCTCCCATGTAGTCAGTCCCATATGCTCTTTCTCTGCATCGGCTCTATTCACGATCAGTTCTGCGGCAGTATGACCATGTACGGCATAGTGCATTTTGTTCTGGACTTTTTTAAAGAACAGTTTTGTGGTCGGAGCATCACGGTTATAGTCAATTGCAGTGGCATAAATATCGGTAAGTTTCTGATAAAAACGGCGTTCACTCAACCTTATCTCCCTAATTTCGGCAAGCAAATGTTCAAAATAATCTTCACCAATGAAAGAACCGTTTTCCATTCTCTTTTTGTCTATCACGTAGCCACGGATAGCAAACTGACGAAGTATACATGTTGCCCATTGGCGAAATTGTGTCGCCCGTACGGAATTGACCCTATAACCGACAGATATAATTGCATCGAGGTTATAAAACATAGTCTGATAGTTTTTTCCGTCGGAAGCAGTTGCCGAGTTTTTCTCGGTAACTGAATCCTTGACGAGTTCTCCTGATGCAAATATATTTTTCAAATGCAAGCCGATATTATCACTGGAACAATCGAATAGTTGAGCCATAGCTTTTTGCGTAGCCCAAATCGTTTCGTCCTTATACATCACTTGAATCCCATCTTCTTTGCCTTCAAGAACAAATATCAGGAACTCTGCCGTACTGTTTCTTATCTCAAACCGTTTTGCCATACCTCCACTTAGTCAACTAGTCCCAATTCTTTCAAATACACCTCAATCTCTTTGTCCAGTTCAGCACGTTTGGCTTCAAGTTCTTTAATTTCTGCCATTACAGCCTTGATGTCGATAGGTTCTTCTTCCTCGAAGGTATCAACATACCTGGGAATATTCAGGTTGTAGTCATTATCAGCAACTTCTTTTAAGGTAGCAAGATGGCTGTATTTTTCTATTTCTTTACGGTCACGGTAGGTTTCAACAATCTTCTGTATGTGCTGTGGACGAAGCTTGTTTTGAGTCTTTACTTTTTCAAACTCCTTGCTTGCGTCAATGAACAGGATATTGTCATCTTCCTTGCGGCATTTTTTGAAGACAAGAATACAGGTCGGAATACTTGTACCATAGAAAATGTTGGCTGGTAATCCGATAATAGCATCTATATAGTTTTTCTTTTCTATGAGGAAACGACGTATAATACCTTCTGCGTTTCCACGGAACAACACGCCGTGAGGAGCTACGCAAGCCATTGTACCGCCCTCATTCAAGTGATAAATCATGTGCAGGATAAAGGCGTAATCGGCGGTTTTCTTCGGTGCGAGTCGTCCGGCTTTGCTGAAACGATCATCATTATTAAACTTGTCAGCTGCACTCCATTCGGCAGAGAACGGCGGATTTGCGACTACTGCATCGAACTGGGTATCTCCAAAAGCGTCCCATTCGAGTGTATCACCGTTTTCTATTTTGAAGTTGCTGAACTTGATTCCGTGAAGAAGCATATTCATTCGGGCAAGGTTATAGGTAGTCGGATTCTTTTCCTGTCCGTAAATATATACTGCCTTTCCTATACTTGCAGCACGTAACAACAACGAACCGCTGCCACAAGTAGGATCATACACATTGCGCAGACGCTGGTGGCCGATAGAAACAATCTCCGCCAATATACGACTGACTTCCTGAGGCGTATAGAACTCTCCTGCTTTCTTCCCAGCTCCGGCAGCAAATTGGGAAATCATGTATTCGTAGGCATCACCGAGAATATCAATTTCCTGTGAGGCTTCCACACCAAAATCTATATCATCCAAAGCAAGAAGCACATTGCTGACCAATGTATTCTTGTCGTCAGCGGTCTTACCCAACTTAGGAGAAGCCAAATCTATATCAGAGAACAGTCCTCCGAAATCCTCTTCGCTATCCTGCCCAAGTGTACTGTCCTCTATGCGTTTCAAAGAACGTTCCAGCATTGGCAGGATATTTTCTTTTCGTTTGATTGTGTCTATCACAGATGAAAACAGATATTTGGGCTCTATAAAATAACCGATATTTTCCAGGCACTGGTTTTTGACCTCTTCCTGTAACTCCATTGCATCGGCATCGGTCATATCCCACAATTCTTTAAAAGTGACTTCGTCATCTTCAAGTGCACTGTTGGCGTATTTCTCTATTTTTTCCGACAGGTATTTATAAAAGATAAACCCCAAGGTAAAATACATAAAGTCGCTTGCCGACATATTGCCACGCAAACGGTTTGCGACCTCCCAAAGCTGGTCACGGAGTTTCTGTTGTAATTCTTCGCTCATATTTGCTTATCTTTTTCTTATTCTTAACGTTTCGTCAATATAAATATCGTTCATCTGTTTGTCAGAGATGCTTGTATGAGAATAAACTTTGCCCTTTGCATCATTAATTCTGATAACAGTATTCCAATAGGAATAGTCAGCGATGGGATAGCCTGGGTCTAAACAAAATATTTTCGTCAATTCATCATTGCAGAATTCATATCCAACAGCCAAGATAGCATGTGCACCACCTCCCTTAAACACTTCTGCAATCATTATTGGACAGCTATCATCAATAGCCTCTTTAATCTGTTGTACTGCATTTGACTGATCGAAATCTGTACTGTTATAATTGGAAGAAACAGCAGAAACTTCTTTCGAGAAAGAATGTTTCAATTTTTCGACAATTGTGGAAAAATAAAAACCGTTTCTACATAGGCCTTCTTTCTCAAAAAATTCCTTGAACAGTCGCCCTTTAGATGTCTGTCCATTAAATTTTGTATTAAGATTTTTTACTTGGGCATAAGTAAGAACCTTTATTGCGATAAGGTACATCATCAATGAATACACAGCGCATGCACCATCCATATCACCCTGTTGTAAAGCTATCTTTTGCCATGTCCGATTATGAATACAACATCCTAACGGCTGGTTATTTTTCCATACAAGGTCTATATTATCTATTAATCTAATCATAACATTATTTGTCTTCTTTGTTTTGTTCCATTTTTGTTCTCAAATCATCCAATATTTCTCCATTGTATGTGAAATATTTTGCTCCTTGATAAGCTCCTGATTGTGTCTGCCTTTCTTTTGGCATAAATGTTCCTACAAATGGAGACAATTTGTAAATGCGACCATCATATTCTACCGTATCATCACTCGCTACTTTTACTTGTAGGTTGGTTGGAGTAAACGTTATATATTCTCCAACCTTGATATTTACCATGCTAAACTTAAAACGGCCACGTTTCGCTATTTTTGTTTGTTCGTTGAAGACTTCTCCATTTTCTTTCATGCTTTCATTGATAGGCTTATTATCTTTATATCGAGTAATAACAGCATCATCTATCATTTTGGCAATATCAATAAAAATTTCCAAAGCTAATTGGGGAGAAACATTGAAAAATTCACGATTCTGACGGATGCGTAAATCTGTCAACCTGTCAATTGTCTTGTGGACATGCTTTTCAACCTCATTATATTTAACAGTCTTAATAGTGGCGAAAATTTCAAATGGAAGCGGAACCGCTGTGTTATCCAATTCCTTTGAGCGTACATCAACAGGACGTGAACTTTTACCAATCTTAACCCAATCCTCACGAAAACTCGGATTCGTAAGAATATATACATAGCCTATTTCTTTATTGTCACTCATATTTTATTCCCAACTAAAAGTTCTTATAATACCACGCAGACGGTCAAGAATGCGTGTCAATGCTTTTCTTGTCTTTATCAGGCCAAGATGTTTCTCTTTCAAAGCCTTTTGTATGATTTCCGGCTGTTCCTTCTGGAGATAATCATATTCTTTCAAATAATGAGTCAATACATCAGAAGGAATACCCTCATCTTCCGATAAAGAGCGTACTGCCTTTTCCCGTTCTGTAGTAATATATTGATTCAACCGTTTTTCCAAATCGCTAGTGCCATCCGCTTTTTTACGTTGCACCATAAAATTCTCCTTATCCTCATCCACATTCTTTTGGATAAAACCGTCAATTAGTTTCGCCTTGCTACGCATTTCTGCATCTTTAATCATTGTGTCAATGATATGCTGACGGCGATCTGCATAATCGGCACTATATGGGTCAAGTTCAGCAATGAGTTCAAGTATATAAGCTACATTGATAACATCACTATGTAGAAGTTCCAAACAGAAATCCACATCCTCCAATCCTTGATTATTTCCGTAAGGGACAGGTTCTTCGGCAACTACAGATGGACTGGCAGGTGTATCGATAAATCCGACAGTAATATCGAGATATTTACTTTTGTAGTCATTAAATTGCTGTTCTGTCATTCCAAGATCTTCCGCATCTTCATTGTAATCTTCATATATTTGGATTTCAGCATGTTTACGGATAATATCACGGAATGCCAGTACAAAGTCTTTCTTGTCTTTTTCGCTTTGCAGAATATCAATACAACTTGGATTAGGGTATTTTTTCAAAAAATCCGATGCCAACTGTCTGTATTCTTTTTTTACTTCCTCGTATGGTGGCCTTATAATATCCTCCAGGTTGTTGGAATTGCTGAACAGCTTGATTGCCGTATCTACATTGGATTTCAAATCACGGAAACATATAATTTTGCCGAATCTTTTTCTCTCATTCAATACGCGGTTTGTACGGCTAAAAGCTTGTAGTAAAGAGTGATATTCCAAATTCTTATCCACATAAAGCGTATTCAGCTTCTTGCTGTCAAAACCGGTAAGAAACATTCCTACAACAAGACAAAGATCAAGCGGTTTCATGTCCGCTTTCTTCTTTTTCATGCGCAGGTTTATATCATCGTAGTATGCCCGGAAATTTTCTGTTGTAAATGAAGTACCGAACATTTCATTATAGTCATCCATGATGGCCTGCAATTCGTCAACATCTCCTACACTACCACTTACATATTGCCCTGTACCCATTCCTGTCTGTTCGTCATCCTGACTGCCGTTAGCTGCGTATGTAAATACCGCACCTATGCGGATTTTAGGATTCAGAGATTTGAATATCTTATAATAACGGATAAGCATGGGTACAGACTGCACGGCAAACAGTGCATCAAATTCCCCGTCAAAAGTTGACTTGCTGAAATTATTGAGGATGAACTTTGCTATTTCCTCCATACGGGTGGCATTTTCTTTTTCCACCTCTTCATTTCCATGATAATACTCTACAAGGAACCCCAATACATTTTCATCAGCAATGGCATCCTTGATGAGGTATTTATGCAGACAATTCCCAAAGATTTCTTTTGTGGTATGCCCGTCCACTGCATTCTCCGCAAAGATAGGAGTACCCGTAAAACCGAATACTTGGGCATTGTCAAAGAACTTCATTATTCGTTTGTGACTTTCCCCAAAGTGGCTTCTGTGGCACTCATCGAATATCATAACAATGCGAGAGTGGCGTATTGCTTCTATCTTGTTACTGTACCAAGTCTTGCTGACGGCAGCATTGAGTTTTTGGATAGTAGTAATGATAATTTTGGAATTACTTTGTAGACGTTTTACTAATTCATCAGTATTATCCGTACCATCCACCGCACCTGGTTCGAATGCCTCATATTCTGACTGCGTCTGCGTATCAAGGTCGTGGCGGTCAACAACAAACATCACCTTATCAACATCATCCAGTTCGGAAACGAGTTGGGCTGCCTTGAAAGAAGTTAATGTCTTTCCGGCACCTGTCGTATGCCATATATAGCCGTTGTCGTTTGAATTCTTTACTTTATCCAATATCTTTTCTACGGCATAGAACTGATATGGACGGAGAACCATCAAAGACTTATCACCCTCATGTAACACTATATATTTGCCAATAATTTTTCCGAGTGTACATTTCTCGAGAAAGAATGCAGCAAACATATCTAATTCATTGAATGGATGATTGGAAGCATCAGTCCAGTTGAAGGTGAATTTGTAACCTATATTCGGATTATTTGCAAAATAGCGTGTGTTTACGCCATTGGAAATTACAAATAATTGAATGTAATCAAACAAACCGTGAAAAGATGTCTTGTGGTAACGCTGTATTTGATTATATGCCTGCTTGAGTTCCACTCCACGTCGCTTCAGCTCAATTTGAACCAATGGAAGTCCGTTAATAAGAATGGTTACATCATAACGGCATTTCTTTCGCCCTTCCACCGTGATTTGGTTGGACACCTGAAACTCATTTTGACACCATTGTTGGCGGTTGAGAAATTCTACCCAAATGCGTTTGCCGTCTGCCGTGTCAAGCGGATAGAGATCCCGGAGTTTTTTCGCTTTTTCAAAGCGTGTTCCTCCTTCAAGATAGATAAGTATCTTTTCAAATTCCTCGTTGGTAAACTGAGTACGGCCATGTTCCTCCAACCGCTTACGATTGTGTATCTCCAACTGCCGTTTGAAATTGGCTTGAAGATTATCCTCCTCTGCAATATGAATATACTCATAATCCATTTGCTGAAGTGTGGCGATAAGTCCAGCTTCTAGTGCCGCTTCACTTTGTATTGTCATAATTATGCTGTTCCGTTACTCTTTTGTATTCAGGCCTTTGATAATCTCAATGCCTAATGCATTCTCAATCTTACATATGGTTTCCAACGACATGTTCTTTTTCCCTTTCAATACTTTGGAGATGTATTGTTGGGTGCAGTTCATTTTTTCAGCAAGCATCTGTTGTGTCAAACCGAGCTCCGCCATTCGTTTAGACATGGCAGCTGCAATACCTTGTGAGTATTGCGACCAATTTTTTATATCCTGTTCCGTTTCACATGTTGTCGATATGGAAGTCACAGGTGACATTCTATTTGTCGTCATGTTCATTAGAATACCATTTTAGCTTTGATTGCAAAGTTACTGCAAATGCCTCAATAAAACAACCGTTGTGTTGTATTTCTATAACTTAGTCCTGCAAAAAAGAAGTGAATAGAACTGCTATACAACTTCAAACCTATAATACGATATTAATCTTATCAAAATATTTTCATGCTATAGAATATTTATCTCATACAAATAATTTTCATTAAATCTATAGAGAATTTATTGTCATATAACGAAAAAAACGTAATTTTATATCAAATTCTGTAGAAAGGGACATTGACTAAAAAAAAGAAAAATGATTAATGCATATGAAATAAGATTTTTTCAGGTTGGTAGTGCTTCTAAAGGAGGCGATGCCATTTTGATAAGGCTTTTGGATGAAGATCAAAAACCAACGATTATTGTTGTAGATGGTGGTTATAAAGAGACTGGCGAAAAGATTATTGCATATCTAAAAAATCTTAATATATCTGTCATAGACTTAGTTATCAACACCCATCCCGACATAGATCATATTTCCGGCCTAATAAGGTTATTTGAAGAACAGTCGTTGACAATTAAGAAGCTGATAATGAATCGTCCTTGGCGAGACTCCAATATAACAGCAGATTATTTTGCAGACAGTAGGATTACGGACAAGAGCGTTAATAAACGAATGACTGAGGCGTTCAAGTATGCTTATCAGCTGGAACAGGTTGCTATATCCAAAATTGGAGAAAACAATATCATACACCCCGTAGTAGGAAACAACTATTTTGGCTGCCTTACTATACTATCTCCATCAAAAGATCTTTACCGCAGCAAACTTCTTGAGTCAGATAAAACACCAACCACTCTGGATGATAGCAACAATACTACGACGTTCACTAGGACGATGAATAAACTGGTGCATTATATCAAAGGATTTATGTCATGGCGAAATGAGAACACAACTGCTATCAACGAGACCAGTATTGTCTCTTTGCTATGCATGCCCAACAAAAATTATCTTCTTACTGCTGACGCAGGAAAGAATAGCATAGAAGAGGCACTGGACTATAAGGACTCACAATTTAGCTTGGTGCATAAGTCTATTGATGTGTTACAATTACCTCATCATGGTAGCAGAAAAAATGTGACTCCTGCATTAATTCAACGGATTATGGCAAAGGAGTATATTATTTCCTGCCCACCAAATGGCCTTGATAGCCATCATCCATCAAGACGTTTGGTGAATATGGTGCTAGAGAAGATACCAACAGCAAAAATATTTAAGACTGCAGATTGCAGCAGCTTTGTTTTTTATTACAATTTTAATTGGCAATTACCATATCAAACGCCAATGAGTGCGTTTGACGAAATTGAAGACTATGATTAATATGGACAAATTTCTTGATAAAATTTCAGTATATCAATTCTTAAACTATATGATACCGGGAACATTATTCTTGGTACTCGTAGATATTCTAGGAATTTATGACTTATCTTTGGACAATGTGTTCCTTATGTTATTTGGAGGTTACTGTTCCGGAATGGTATTAAGCAGAATCGGCTCATTACTATTGGAACACTATTTGAAAAAATGGAAGTTTGTTGTGTTTGCTCCCTATAGTGATTATAAGGATGCAGAGGCCTATGACTCCAAGATAGGAATCCTTTCGGCAGAGAACAACATGTATCGAACCTTTCTGGCGACATTCCTTACGTTGTTGATATTATTCGGTCTGAACTTGATTCCGTGTGTGAATGAATTTATGCATACTTCTTGGATGGCGCTAATCGCAATTGCATGCTTGACCTTGTTGTTTTTGTTTGCATATCGCAAGCAAACTTCATACGTGCGCAAAAGTGTTGAATACATTGTTAGTAAAAAGAAAGAAAAGTAATAGAAGTTGGATATGGAACATACAATCAAATATTACCCTGTGGGTAATGCGGACTGTACGCTGATAAAGCTAGATAATGGCATGACAATAATCGTAGATTGTCAGATTTTATCAGACCTTACAGACGGTAAGGGAAAACAAATTAACTACGATGTTAAGGCAGATCTACTCAAAGAGTTGAAAAAGGATACCTCAGGCCGACCGTATGTTGATCTGTTTATCAGCACCCACCCACATGATGACCATTGCAAAGGCTTTGAAGATAATTTCTATCATGGCAAGATAAATGATTATAATAAAGATAAGAACAAAAATGAGATTATCATCGAGGAACTTTGGATAACGCCTCGAGGATTGAAGAATAATCTGGCTGACACAGCTGTAGCTGTTCGTAAAGAGGCTAAACGTCGTAAGGAACTATATGACGATAATCCTGATTTCAAAGGATCCAGGGGTAATTACCTGCGTATCATCGGCTACGACCAAGACAAGGAGTTCGACAGTCGTTACTGTTATGTACCAGGCAAAGTGATAACATCTGCTCATGGCAGTAGTTTCTCTTGGCTTGAAATCTTTATCCATGCTCCTTTTAAGGAAGATGTAGAGACCAGTAAGAAGTATGATGATAAAAATGCTACATCAATTGTCGTGCAATTCTGGTTTAAAGTGGAAATAGCAGGGGAAGTGTATTATAAAACTAGAGTGTTGATGGGCGGTGATGCCGAACATGATATCTGGCAGCATATTCTAGACAACAATAGCGACGATGAAAAATTGAAATGGAATATCTTCCTATCACCGCATCATTGCTCTTGGTCGTTCTTCAATGTATCAGACAATAAAAAAGAAATTCTTCCTTCAGCGGAGACTATTCTTGATAAACAGATAGGTACTGCTGCACATGTCGTGGCATCTTCGGATGAAATAAAAAATGACGGCAAGAATCCACCTTGTTATCAAGCAAAGCAACAGTATATCAAGAAATTGAAATCAGGATCTGTACATTTCGTGAATACAGCTACTCATAACAAAGTAGGTGAAATACCTCAACCTATTGTGTTTAAGATTTCAGAAACGGGGAAAAAGCTGTTGGCACTAACGGCTATAGCCGGAACCCCCTCTATTGCTAACCCTGCTCCACGTGCCGGTCAATGAAGGATTATAATATAAATATTATCCGAGGCCATGAAATCCGAGGAGAACAATTACGTTTAGCGAGAGCACGAAGCATCTATGCTGCTTTGGTCAGACATTGCTATGCAGAAGATGTGTCGTGTTACATCAACAACGATGGAGATGAAATCATTAGAGCAAAGCTGATATGTTTGGAAGTGCCCGATGAACCTGTCAATGACATCAGGAGCGCAGAGGAGATTGCTATCATATGTCATAAAGAAGACATGTCACTTCCTGAGGTATATGCTTTGCGAAAAAATTTTCCCACAGAGTTGCCACACTCCAATGCAAGACCATATGCTAGGCCTGTATCTTTATGTATCTCAGATATTACATTCTTAGATATTCGTCCTTTATTCAATGCGTACGACTATATTACGTCAATACGCCGTTGGTTTAGTCTAAACAGTGAAAATAAACTTCATGAGGATAACAGACCATTAGAAGTGTTTTTTGCTTTCCAAGAGATGTGCTGTTTGATGAATATACCTAGAGATAAGAACCCATATGCAAGGTACACTAAAAAATCGAATTTGACATCTACACTGGATTTTGTAGAAAAGAGAAATGCCACTCACTACACCTGTTGGCTGCCAACTGAAAAGATTTATGCGAGTAACTTTGCACGTATTCCACGGACGCTTGGGGATTTACAGCAAATAAACTCGTCAATTCATGAATCATTGACAGACACGCTCCTCCTTTTGCTCCAAAGGACAGTGGCTGGAAAAGCCACACTTCCTTTACTCTTACTAGTATATGTCACACAGCAGGATCAGGCCGGAACCCAATCTAATAAGAACCTGTTTGTTATCAAGACAATATGTTCGCCTAGTGAGGTGCTGGTAAAAAAACGCAAACTATCTACGGAAAGTTTTGAAGCATGGTTCTATCAGTTACCAGTGGAGGTTGCAATGGTGTTGGATATGACTTCAAGACAAGAGAATGCAATAAGAAATGGAGTAAGTGATACTCTATCCAAAATTGCCATTATAGGTTCTGGAACTTTAGGCTCCGCATTGACTGACCACTTTGTAAGAGAGGGTATAACAAAGGAACTTGTCATCACAGACTTTGACTTTTTGTTTCCACATAACATATGTAGGCATATTTTACCTGCAGAAAAAGTGATGACATCTAAGGTGAAGTCTATAAAGGACCTGTATAAAGGCATATTTGCCCAAAAGTTGACAGCTCTGGAGGGCAATTATTTGTCTTTGAGCAAACACGACAAGGAACGAATGAACGATGGGACCCAACTGATTATAGACGTTAGTACATCTATAGCTGTCGAACGGCATTTGTCTCGTGAACAAGGTGATAAAAGACGATGCACCTCTTTTCTAAATCCCAAGGGTGACGATTTGGTGCTTTTAATGGAAGATGCTGCAAGAACGCATACACTTGATTTGTTGGAGATGGACTATTATCGTAATCTGATAGAAGACCATCGTTTTGAACATCATCTAGAACAAACTAATAAGGTGAGCACAAACACTTTCAGTTGCAGAGAAGAATCAGTGATACTTAATTATGAAAATGTACGTATTTTGGCTGGCATCTTATCCCAACAGATAAGAAAACATTTCTTAGATGAGAAAGAATTTCTGAATGTCTGGCATCTAAATATGGAAGATGGTACGGTTGAAAGCCTGCCTATGTCAGTGTCAGCGTGGAGCCAATATTCTTCTTCGAATGTAACGATTTATCTGTCTTCAGTTGTAGAAGCAAAAATGAAGATAATGTATGAAACTTCCCCTAATGCAGAGACTGGAGGATGCCTCTTCGGAAGTTATGACAGAGACTATGGCATAGTATATATTTATTATATGGTGGAAGCCCCAAAAGATAGTATTCATACGCCAGTGTCGTTCGTTAGGGGCTTTGGAGGGCTTACAAAAGAGTATGAGCGAATAACAGCGTTGACATATCATCAAGTTCGCTACCTAGGAGAATGGCACTCACATCCTAATATGCCCAATAGCCCCAGCACAATAGACGAGCAGCAGTTCAATGAGATGAAAACTGAGCAGCAAAGCCAGGACTTGCCTTTCATTCAGATAATATATGGCAAAAATGGACTTTATGTTAGGGGAGTGATGTAAAGAATGGAAGTTTCTGCATGGATGGCGACAGTTTTCACATGAGAGCACGATAAACTCATTGTCAATTATAATTGCCATATATTAACAACCGCATGTAAATGGATTGTTATTTAACTTTGAGAAATAATTAACGGAGCATAGGTATTTTTCGTGTAGATACAGAAACAGATGATGTTAGAAATAATTTTTTGAGGATTTTAGCGGGACGAGCAAAAGAATTGAATGTAAAAAAATAGTTAATCATATAAATGTTCGACTACAGACCTTAAGAAACCGGTCAGTAGTTAGATTGCGCATTGTCTGACTTTCAACTCTTGGTAGTGTAAACTAAACTGTGTCAAGTTATATTTCGGAGTCGTTTTGGAACCATCAATATCCCAAAACGGCTCCGCTAAGTTATCAATATCGTCAAAGAACTCCAAACGAAAGATGTTGTCAGGCCAAGATCCTGAACCTGTCCGGGAACAGGATGGCCAGTTGCTGGGCCGTCTGGCCCCAGTTCTGCACCGGTTGTGTCCACTTCTTCCGTATTCTCGTAAATGCAAGATAGACAAGTTTTTCCAGGGCGGTATTAGATATAAATACACCCTTGTTTTTGGTTACCTTGCGGAGCTGGCGGTGATAGCCTTCTACGGTATTTGTAGTATATATTATCCTTCTGATATGCTGTGAGTACTGGAAGTAGGCGGTCAGACGGTCCCAGTACTCACGCCAGCTCTTGATGACAATAGGATAGTCCTCGCCCCACTTGATTTCAAGGTCGTCAAGTGCCTTTTCTGCGGCATCTTTGTTGACCGCCTGATATACGAGTTTCAGGTCCCGCATGAACTCTTTCTGGTTTCTGCTGGCAACATACTTGACAGAGTTGCATATCTGGTGTACGATGCAGAGCTGGACCGTAGTTTGAGGAAAGACACTTGCTATCGCATCGGGAAAGCCCTTTAGCCCGTCAACACAGGCGATGAGGATATCCTGGACACCTCTGTTCTGGAGATCCGTAAGGACGCCGAGCCAGAAGTTGGCTCCCTCGCTCTTGAATATGTACATGCCAAGAAGCTCTTTTCTTCCCTCGCATGTAAGGGCCAGTACATTATAGATGGCTCGTGTCACTGGACGGTTCTTCTCGTACATTACCTTATAATGCACCGCATCAAGCCATACGATGGGATACACCCGGTCCAGAGGCCGGTTTTTCCAGCTCTGTATCTCAGGAAGGACACGGTCCGTTATGCTGCTTATGGTCTCTGCCGATATGCGGTTGCCGAACTGTTCCTCCAGAATGTCGCTTATTTCCCTTGTGCTGTTGCCGATGGCGTACAGGCCTATGATTCTGCCCGCAAGTGAGTCCGCAAGGATCTTCTCTCGCTTACGCACAACCTGGGGATCGAAAGTGCTGTCACGGTCGCGCGGTGTGTTTATGGTTATTTCTCCCATTGATGTCTGTACCTGCTTGCTCATATGACCGTTGCAGCGGTTGCCCATCTCGCGTTCGACTTCGTCAAGATGACTGTCCATTTCTCCTTCCAGGGCGCTATTCAGCAGATTCTCCAACAAAGGCGCCAATACCCCGTCCTTGCCGGATAGCGACACTCCTGCCTTCAGCTTTTCAATGGCTTGTGCCTTGATTTCCTCAAAATCAAATGAATTGCTCATAATTAAAGTGTGTCTGTAAAGTTAATAATTTCTTTTCCCTTTACTTGACACACTTTAGTTTACAGTCTCTCAACTCTTTAACTCGCAAGTAAAAAGCTATCTACATATCCTTAATATTTCAAAACAGTACCGAAATTAACTTGACGTTTACAACTTGTTATTCTGATTCCTCTTTAATGGCATTAGATTTACAGAACCATTTCTATTTGGTATGGTTCCCGACTGACAATGCATATAGGAATTACAAATATGAGTAGAGTAGACGTTTCCATATTTAGCAAGCCAATATACTAAACGTCCACTAGGGTGTTTCTTATTGCCAGCAGCAGATATACAGGAACTTTTTGGGGAAAGATCCTCTATGATTGACGTATTCAGATTTCTACGGCTTCCATGATGCGGAACTTTAAGAAAATCCACATTTCTCAACCATTTATATTTGTTCAGCATCATCTGAAGAGAGGTGGTATTTGCATCTCCTGCAAAGAGTAGTCTTTTGCCATCCCCCGGTTCGTACAAGATAATAAGGCTGGAAGCATTGTAAGGAGATGAATCTTCCTCACTATCGATTACACTCTTTATATCATTCTCATCAATCTTGAACGCATCGTCATATGCTTCTTTTGAACTATCATCGTATGTCTTAATACCATAATCAGCTACCATAGTCTTTACTACCTCTCTGTAATATTTCTCAGAAGGACCAACAATACTTATTGGAAGTATTGGATGTTGGACTCCATCAATTACACTCATCACCTTTTCGCATTTTTTCAATGCTAAATCAATAAGGTTGAGGTTGGGGTCTGTAGATTTTTGCCAGATCTTACGGACAGCCTTTGTTGCATTCTCTTTGTTCCTATAATTTTGTATATCATCAACATCAAGATATTGAGCTGGATCAGTTAACCAAAATGTATCTATAGTAATATCATCATCTTGAAGCAGATCAAAGAACCCATCTTTATGATCACTATCCGGATGTGTACATATTGCCAAGTCTATATAGTAACTGTTATAATAATCTTTAAGATGCTTTTTTATAATTGCAGCATCACCAGCATTGCCTGCATCAATCAGTACGATAAACGGCACATCGTTAATATAGTGTCTGATAAGTATCGCGTCAGCATCTCCCACTTTCAGGGCTTCATACTCGTACTTTAGTACATTTTTATTCTCGTTCATACTCTGCACCAGTTATATATGCGTTATACATTGCTCTAGCGTAATCATAGGCTTTAGATTTGTAAGATGCATAATCTATAATACCTAATAAAATCTGAGCCGCTAAAGCCACAAGTAATATCCTTGCATATGGCATATCTAGAATAAAATTTGCAGTAAGTGCAAGTATAATTGCCCCTGTAGCATACACACAAGCTCCAAGATAGTTACGGCAGAATCCGTATTTTCTATTGTACTGTTGAAGATTCTCATTATTACGAGTCACCTCCCTCATCTTTCCAACGGCATCAACAATAGTACGTTTAGCCTCGGATAGATTAGCGATTTCTTCATCTTTTGATAATAGTTGAATGCCAAAATCTATCTTTACCTTTTCAGCTATCCGTTTTATATCAGCTTCAGACTTTCTCACATCGCTACTCCAAAGAAGAAGCTTTGTTGTAGGCATCTCAGTTTCATCTTCTTTAAACAAACGAAACTGAAACAATCGTTTAGAAGCATCAATAAACAGTTGACGAACCCAATAGGCTAATGCACCATAAAATAAAGTCACTGGGATAAACAATCCGATTTTTGCAATTATTGACTCCCATATATCCAAAGATTTGGGTATAAACGATGTGACATACAATGTAGTCAAGATAATAGGAATTATCATTCCTGCGATAGCTGGATAGACTCTTGCTTCTTTTTCGTATTTATTCATTGTTTCCTAAATATTACACAAACGAATTAAACAAATTTCTCACCAAAATCATTTTAATTAATTCTATAGTGCTTTTCTGATTTCCAATCTAGGAATATCGAAACATTATGTCAGACAGTCATGACAAAATGTCGGTATTTGGACATTAAAGTATACCCTTTCACCAGAGATACGTAGTTCAATAAACCTACAAATTATCGGCACTATATTGAATTAGTGCCGGTAATTTGCACATTGTTTTTTCTGTCATACTCTTTTATTTTAGGCTTATTCTTTCTTCTGACAGCCATCCTGCAATAGAGACGATTGCCTGATATTGCTCCTTAGTCAGAACTGAATCAGTATCGTCCGAGCATTCGTATTCCCACGGTAATTCGTATACAGTGCCCTCTTCCTGATAACCCATATAATTGTGATATGAGTCGGAAACCAACCGTACATAATCCTCTTCGAGCAGGATCCTTAAGAGCTTCTCAGCATCATATATCAGCAGCGGTGCCCCGGCCTTATACAAAGTTGTCGCCACTTCAATGGCCAATCCGGCATTGGCAGAATAACTGTTGGAAACAACAATTTTCCACCCCT
>ERZ857882.1990-NODE-1990-length-22437-cov-4.626083_pt1 | contig 22437 bp, 20 predicted proteins | sample MGYA00519697_ERZ857882 | MGnify/ENA primary metagenome ERZ857882 (study PRJEB31778, sample SAMEA3449373) | human gut metagenome | biome: human gut; feature: human-associated habitat; material: faeces | place: United Kingdom | collected 2010/2012 ...
AATATGATTATTGTTTAGCGATACGCCGAAATTGCACGGCATATATCGAATTATATACTGGACAAAATAAAATTTGTTCAGTATAATGATATAGTATCGATATGTGCAAATCGATTTTCCTGAAATTGGAGGCGTAAAATGTCGCACACTGGCATGCAGCCCGGCGCCGCGATTTTGCCGCGCATTCCGGATGAGTCCGTCTGCAGTACGCTGCTGGCGCAGGTTCCGCCGCAGGTGGCGGCGCATAGCCGCGCTGTTCAGCGTCTGGCGCTGGAAATGTGCGATGCGCTGGCGGCGCATGGCGTGCGGCTAAACCGCGCGCTCCTGTCTGCCGCCGCGCTGCTGCACGATATCTGCCGTACCGAGCCCAACCACGCTTTCGCCGGGGCGCAGAAGCTGCGCGGGCTGGGCTATCCCGAGATTGCGGACATTGTGGCCGTGCATCACGATTGGAGCGGCGGGCCGTTTGACGAAAGCGCGCTGCTGTACCTGGCGGATAAGTACGTGCAGGGCGATCAGCGCGTAACGCTGGAAGAGCGCTTTGAACGCAGCCGGGCAAAGTGCCGTACCGAGCAGGCGCTATGTGCCCATGATCGCCGTTATCGCCTGGCGCTGGAAGCGCAGCAACAGTATGATTTGTTGATTGGAGAGAAACAGCCATGAAGCTGATGAAAACCACTGAGGCCGTCGGCCAGATGCTTTGCCATGATATCACCCAGATTATTCCGGGCATAACCAAGGACGCTGTGTTCCGCAAGGGACACATCATCCGCGAGGAAGATATCCCGGTGCTGCTCAGCGTAGGCAAGGAGCATGTATACATTTGGGAGCAAAACGAAAACATGCTGCATGAAAACGACGCGGCGGCCATTTTGCGCGATCTGTGCATGGGGGAGCACATGAAAGCCTCTCAGCCCAAGGAAGGCAAGATTGAATTGACCGCGGCGTGCGACGGCCTTTTCCTGGCCGATCTGCCTCACCTGCGCGCCATCAACGGCATGGGCCGCATGATGATTGCCACGCGCCCCTCCGGCTTTATGGTCAAGGCGGGGGATAAGCTGTGCGGCACGCGCATCATCCCTTTGACCATTGAAAAAGAAGCCATGGAGAAGGCCAGGGCTCTGGCGGGCGATACGCCTATTCTGCGCCTGCTGCCCATTCCCGCGCGCCGCGTAGGTATTGTCGCTACGGGCAGCGAGGTGTTTAAGGGTCGCATTCAGGATCAGTTTACGCCGGTGCTGGTGCAAAAGCTGGCCGAGTATGGCAGCACGATGGCGGCGCATGTGACGCTGGACGACAACGCCCAGGAGATTACGGCGGCCATTCAAAAGATGCTTTCCGACGGGCTGGATATGGTGCTGTGCACGGGCGGCATGAGCGTGGATCCTGACGACCGCACGCCGCTGGCTATCCGCAATACGGGTGCGCGCGTGGTCAGCTACGGCGCGCCGGTGCTGCCTTGCGCGATGTTCCTGCTTTCCTATACGCAGGACGGCCGCCCGGTGTGCGGCCTGCCTGGGTGCGTGATGTATGCCAAGCGCACGGTATTTGACCTGGTGCTGCCTTATCTGCTGGCGGGCGAGCCGGTGGCGGCCGGGCAGCTGGCAGGCCTGGGCAACGGCGGCCTGTGCCTGAATTGCCCTGAGTGCCATTTCCCCAACTGCGGCTTCGGCAAGGGCGTGTAATCGAACAGACAGCGAGCTTCAGACAAACCAATGCGTTTCCCAATAGACGAACAAAGCGCGTAAATCCGCGTTTTGAATACACTTGCGAAAAGCAAAGGAAAAAGAACCATGAAGAAGATCGTAGCCCTGCTGGTAGCGCTGATGCTGCTGTGCGGCTGCACCGCCGCCCTGGCCGATGAAAAGGTAGAGCTGGTTGTGTTCGCTGCCGCCTCGATGACCGAAACCCTGATCAAGATTGCCGATCTGTACGCGCAGGTTGCGCCCAACGTAACCCTGACGTTTAACTTTGATTCCTCGGGTACCCTCAAGACCCAGATCCAGGAAGGAGCCGAGTGCGACCTGTTTATCTCCGCCGGTCAGAAGCAGATGAACCAGCTGGATATTACCGCTGATCCCGCCGTCAACACTGCCGGTCTGGATTTCGTCAATGAAGAAACCCGCGTAAATCTGCTGGAGAACCGCGTGACCCTGTGCGTGCCTGATGGGAACCCCAAGAACGTGGAGAGCTTCGATGCGCTGGCCGAGCGCCTCAAGGCGGGCGACGTGCTGCTGGCGATGGGCAACAGCGATGTGCCTGTGGGTCAGTACACCCAGAAGATCCTGGCCTATTATCAGCTGGACGAAGCGGAGCTGGCCAAGAAGGGCGTGCTCACCTACGGCACCAACGTGAAGGAAGTTACCACCCAGGTTTCCGAGAGCAGCGTGGACTGCGGCATCGTGTATTGCACCGACGCCTTCAGCGCGGGTCTGACCCCCGTTGACTACGCCACCAAGGAAATGTGCGGCCAGGTCATCTATCCTGCCGCCGTGCTGAAGATCTCCAAGCACGCTGAAGAAGCCAAGGCCTTCCTGAACTACCTGATGGGCGAGGAAGCGATGGCTGTGTTTGAAAGCGTTGGCTTTGCGCCGGTAAACTAATATAAACTGCCCGGGAAGGCTCGATTGCCTTTCCGGGCTTCCCTGCTGGAGGGGCGTATATGGATTGGTATCCGCTTTATAACTCGCTGCGTATTGCGGCCATCAGCTGCTTTCTTGTGTTCTTCACGGGCATCTTCGCCGCCTACTATGTGGCGCGGCTGCCGCGGTGCATCAAGGGCGTGCTGGACGTGGTGCTGACGCTGCCTATGGTGCTGCCGCCGACGGTGGTGGGCTATTTTATCCTGCAGCTCTTTGGCGTAAAGCGCCCGCTGGGCATGTTTCTAAGCCAATTCGGCATCAAGTTTGTGATGACCTGGTACGGCGGTATCCTGGCGGCGTCCGTGGTGGCGTTTCCGCTGATGTACCGCACGGCGCGCGGCGCGTTTGAAAGCTTTGACGATACACTGGCCTATGCCGGGCAAACGCTTGGATTGTCCAATACCTACATCTTCTGGCGCATCCGCATGCCCTATTGCCGGCAGGGTATCCTGGCCGGTGCGGTGCTGGCCTTTGCCAGAGCCCTGGGCGAATACGGCGCTACCAGCATGATCGCGGGCTACACGCCCGGCAAGACCGCGACCATCTCCACGACGGTCTATCAGCTCTGGCAGACGAACAACGATGCCCTTGCGACGAAGTGGGTCATGGTCAATATGGCCATCTCCACCGTCGTGCTGCTGGCGGTCAATATGCTCGAGCGGCGCGACCTTCTGAGCGAGGCGGGCAGGAAGAGGAGGGGCGGCCGATGAGCCTTTGCGTAGACATCGAAAAAAAACTCGGCGCGTTCCGACTGCGCGCGCAGTTTGAGGCGCAGGACGGAACGACGGCGCTGCTCGGCGCCTCGGGCTGCGGCAAAAGCGTGACCTTAAAGTGCATCGCGGGCATCATGACGCCCGACCGCGGGCGCATCGTGCTCGGCGGTCGCGTTCTCTTCGACAGCGAGAAGAAGATCGACCTGCCGCCTCAGCAGCGCCGGGTCGGATACCTCTTCCAGCAGTATGCGCTCTTTCCGAACATGACGGTGGAGCAGAATATCCTTTGCGGCATCCGCCGCGAGCACAAGGCGCAGAAAAAGGAACTGCTGGCGGAGAAGATCCGCATGTTCCGTCTGGAGGGGCTTGAGAAGAAACACCCCGCGCAGCTCTCCGGCGGACAGCAGCAGCGCGTGGCACTCGCGCGGATCCTCTCGTCCGAGCCGGAAGCCATTCTGCTCGATGAACCCTTCTCCGCGCTCGACAGCTACTTGAAGTGGAATCTTGAACTGGAGCTTGCCGACCTGCTTGCCCTGTTTGGCGGGCCGGTTCTTTGGGTGAGCCACGATTTGGACGAATGCTACCGCAACTGCGGCAGCGTCTGCGTGATGGAGGACGGCAAAACAGGAGCGGTGACGGGGATGGACGAGATGATCCGCCATCCGGGCAGCGTCAGCGCGGCGCAGCTTGCAGGCTGCAAGAACTTTCTTGCAGCCGTGGAAAAAAACGGCGCGGTCTATTTGCCGGAGTGGGGGATGGCGCTGCCAGTTGACGCAAAGGGGAAAACCTTTACGACCCTCGGCATTCCGGATCATGCCGTGGCCCTGAGCGTTAGCGGCGCGCTCCGCTGCACGCTCTGCCGCGTGATCTCCGGCATGGAGCAGGATATTCTTCTGCTGCGCCCCGAGCATTGCGGGGAGGGCGCGCCGGCGCTGCGCGTCGCTGCTGCGCGGAAAAACAGCCTGCGCGCGGGAGAGACTGTCTGCGTTGCGCTGGATGCTGAAAGGCTGCTGCTGCTATAAAAAGAAAAACCGAGGCGGAGCATGTGCTCTGCCTCGGTCTTTGTCAAAAATCGAATACAAAAGGTAATATCCTGCCGAAATATAACGAAACAGGCGGCTGTGGGCGTTTGCCCATAACCGCCTGCCGTGTTTTTTGCCTTACAGCCGCCCGTAGATGCGGGTCGTCTCGTGAATGGACTTTGCGAGCTTTTTGCTTGCCTCTCCCGGGAGCATGCGCCACTGCCAGTTGCCGCTTGATGTGCCGGGGGTGTTCATGCGGCAGCCCTTGCCAAGGCCCAGATAGTCCTGCATCTGCGCAACGAAGAGCCGGCTTTGGCAGCTCATGCCGCCGCGGATGATGCCGGTATTGAAGCCCTCCTCGTCATTGAGACCGAGGTACTTCTTGGCAAAGGCGATGTCCGCCTTGTCCGCCTCCGTGCGCCAGAGGGCAAGGGGCGCATTGTCGTGCGTGCCGGTATAGCAGATGCTGTTGAAGTTGCAGCTGTGCGGCAGATAGTTGCTCGGGTCGCGCGAGTCAAACGCAAACTCCAGCACCTTCATGCCGGGGAGACAGGAATCGTTCAGCAGCTGCACGACCTCGGGCGAGGGATAGCCCAAGTCCTCGGCGATGAAGTCAAGGTCACGAAACCAGCCGGTCAGCACGCCGACGAGTGACATGCCGGGGCCTTTGACCCAACGGCCGTTTTTCGCGGTCGTTTCGCCATAGGGAATGGCCCAATAGCTCTCAAAGCCGCGGAAATGGTCAATGCGGATCACATCGTAGAGCTGCTGCGCGCCGCCGACGCGGCGGATCCACCAGCCATAGCCATCGCGTGCCATCGCTTCGTAGTTGTACAGCGGATTGCCCCAGAGCTGACCGTCGGCGCTGAAGCAGTCGGGCGGGACGCCGGAGACCTCAACGGGGACGTTGTGTTCGTCCAGCTGGAACATCTCGGGCTCTGCCCACACGTCGGCGGAGTCCATCGCCACATAGATGGGCAGGTCGCCGATGATGCGAATGCCGAGGGAGTGGATATAGTCCTTGAGCGCGGTCCACTGGCGGAAGAACAGAAACTGAATGTAGGTGAACAGCTCCACGTCGTCGCGCAGCATGTCGCGGTAGCGCTCAATGACCGCACTGTCCTTGCGGCAGCGAATGTCCTCATCGTCCCACTCCGTCCACGCCTTCATGCCGAAGTGGCGCTTGAGCGCCATGAAGAGCGCGTAATCCGGCAGCCAGCGCTCGTTTTTCTTTTCAAACGCTGCGATGTCCTCGTGGTCGCGCGCAAAGCCGCGCGCCTTGGCCTTTTCAAGCAGCGCAAAGCGGCTTTCGTAGATCTTGCCGTAGTCAACATAGCGGGGATCGTCGCCCCAGTCGCAGGAGTTGACCTCTGCGCGCGTCAGGAGCTTATCCTTGATGAGCAGGTCGAGGTCGATGAAGTACGGGTTGCCCGCAAAGGAGGAAAAGCTCTGATACGGTGAGTCGCCGTAGCTCGTCGGGCCGAGCGGCAGGAGCTGCCAGTATTTCTGCCCCGCGGCGGCGAGGAAGTCGGCAAAGTCATAGGCGGCCTTGCCCATCGTGCCAATGCCGTGGGGCGAGGGAAGGGAGGAAATCGGCATCAGAATGCCGGCGGATCGTTCGATCAATGGAACCACTTCTTTCGAGGAAAAATTGGGATCAACCCTTGACTGCGCCTGCGGCAACACCCTTGATGATGTACTTCTGGCACAGCAGGTAGAAAATGATGACGGGGAGAATGCTGAGCAGGATCAGCGCCATCGTCGCGCCGAGGTCAACGGTGCCGTAGCTGCCCTTGAGATACTGAATGTGAATGGGAATGGTCATGTACTTCGTGCGGTCGAGCACAAGATAGGGCAGCAGATAGTCGTTCCACACCCACATGATCTCGAGAATACCGACGGAAATCATCGTGGGGCGCAGCATCGGCAGCACAACGGAGAAATACGTGCGCAGCGGGCCGCAGCCGTCGATGGCGGCGGCCTCTTCGATCTCAAGCGGGATCGACTTGACAAAGCCGACGAACATGAAGATCGCAAGCCCCGCGCCGAAGCCGAGGTAGATGATGGGGATCGTCCACGGCGTATTCAGCGCGACCAGACGAAAGCCGCCGGAGGCAAAGTTAAAATAGGGGAGCTTGACCGTATCGGCCGTTTTCGACAGCGTGAACATGACCATCTGGAACGGCACGACCATGGAAAAGACGCAGAGGTAGTAGATCGCACGGCAGAGCTTGCTGTCCACGCGCGCGATGTACCACGCGGCCATCGACGTGCAGAGCAGGATCAGCGCGGTGGAAACGATGGTGATGAACAAGCTGTACCCGGCGGACTTCAAAAACGGGTAGTTGCCGAAGGTCAGACCCTTGATGAAGTTGGCCCAGCCGGCAAAGCTCTCTGCGTTCGGCAGGGCGAAGGTGTCGGTTTTGACGTAGGTGTTGATCTTGAAGGAGTTGATGACCACCGTCAGAACCGGCAGCACATAGATGATGCAAATGATGCCGAGCACGACGGAGAGAACCGTCTTGCGGCGGCGTTCGGCAGAAAGAGAGCGATTGTTCATTACTGCTGCACCTCCTTTTTGCGGTTGGAGCGAAGCTGAAGAAGTCCGATGGACGCTACGAGGATGAAGAACAGCACGGCCTTGGCCTGCGCGGTGCCGCGCGAGTTGGCATTCTGCCCGTAGAACGTGTTGAGGATGTTCAGCGCGAGCATTTCGGTCGTCTTGATGGAGCTGCCGTCGGGCAGGATGGTATAGGGCTGGCCGCCCGTGAGGGCGAGGTTCTGGTCGAAGAGCTTGAAGCCATTCGTAAGAGAGAGGAACGTGCAGATGGTGATGGACGGCATCACATTCGGGATCGTGACCTTCCAGAGCGTCTGCCAGCGGCTCGCGCCGTCGATCTTCGCGGCCTCGAGCATGTCCTCGGGCACGGCTTGCAGGCCCGCGATGTAAATGATCATCATGTAGCCGATCTGCTGCCAGCACATCAGGATGATGAGACCCCAGAAGCCGAGCTTCGTGTTGAGCAGGATTGACGTGCCGTAGCGCGAGAGGATGCCGTCGAAGATCATCGACCAGATGTAGCCGAGCACGATGCCGCCGATGAGGTTCGGCATGAAGAACACCGTGCGGTACAGGTTGCTGCCCTTGATGCCCTGCGTGAGCGCGTAGGCCACCGCAAAGGCCAGCACGTTGATGAGCACGAGCGATATGACGGCAAACAGCGCCGTGAACCAGAACGAATGCACAAAGCTCGCATCCTGGAACGCGCGGCGGTAGTTGTCGAGGCCGACAAAGGTTGCATCGCTTGTGACCTTGAACTTGCAGAGGGAGAGATAGATACCCTTGCAGAACGGGTAAACAAAGCCGATGAAGAATGCGCAGACCATCGGCCCCATGAACAGCGGGAACCAACGGCGGGTGGAGCGGCGGATCATCGAGCTGTTGACGGCGGCATTGCTGTGCTTGTGTTTCAATTCGATCAACTCCCGGCAAAAAGATAAAGAGATTGGTGCGCTGCCGCGATATGCGGCGATTTTTTGATCACGCGCCCCGCTTCGTGCGGCGGAAGGCGTGAGATACAGGGAGGGGCGGGCGAAATCGCCCGCCCCTCTTGTTGTTCTTATGCAGATCGCGCAGAAGGTGTGTTAGCCGTTGGCGGCAGCGTACTGCGTGGCCCAACCGTCAACAAACGCGGTCTTGACGAGCGCCCAGTTGACATCAGTCTGGTCGGCGTCGTACTGGTTCATCGCGGAGACGAGCGCAGCGCGGTAAGCATCAACGTTCGGCTGGAAGTTGGTGACCCAGGGCATGATGTAGTTGCCGTTGGTGGTGTAGTCGTTGGCGTCGGCGAGGAAGCCGTTGGTGGATTCGGCAGCCTGCTTATAGGGCATGGCGGCGAATTCATCGACCAGCATACGGGAGACCTCGGGATCGGTGACCATCCAGTTCATGAATTCGAGCGTGGCCTGAATGTCTTCCTCGGAAGCCTTGGCGTTGACAGCCCAGCAGTTCTCGGTGCCGCAGTTGAGGCCCGCGTTCTCTTCGCCCGCAACACCGCAGTAGAACGGGATCATGGACAGGTTGTCAAGACCGTACTGACCGTCACCGGTACCGGTGAGCTTGGCCCACTCCCAGGAGCCGTTCTGATAGAACACGGCCTGCTCCTTGCCGAACTCGTCCGCCGCGTCAAAGCCGCCGGCAGCCAGATCCGCAGGATTCACAGCGCTGTTGTTGATGTACAGATCCCAGAGGTTCTTGTAGTTCTGCATGTAGGCGCCGGTGATGGTCGGGGGGCACGCCTTCCAGGCGTCGGGATCGTCCACAGACTCGTAGTAGTACTCGAGGTTGGCGAGGTGGCCGGTGAAACGCCAGCTGGAGTCGTCGCTCATGGAAGAAGAGGTGAAGGCATCGAAGCCGAGCTCGGAAGCGCGGGCGTGGATGTCCTCGGCGACGGCCTTGAGGGTCTCAAAGTTGGTGATGTCGCCCAGGGTGTAGCCGGCCTTCTCCAGAAGGTCTTCGTTGACGATGATGCCGTAGCACTCGTAGCAGTAGCCGATGGAGCAGAGCTTGCCGTCGGCGTCGTAGAGGTTGTAGGCGTCGGTGTTCAGCTGGTTGGCAATGTCGGTGCCGGAGAGATTGTAGCAGTAGTCGCCCCAGGTCTCAACAGCGGCCTGGTTGCCCACGACGAACAGCGTCGGGGGAGCGGACTTGTCCATCTCGGCGGTCAGGGTCTCGTTGTAGGTGCCGGAAGCGGCGGTCACAACGGTGACGGGCACACCGGTCTTCTCGGTGTACATGGCGGCGACCTTCTGCAGCGTAGCGTCGGCCTCGGGCTTGAAGTTCAGCCAGTAGACACTGCCGGTAGCAGTATCGCCATTGTTGTCAGCGGCATCGTCCTGCTTGTCGCCGCAGGCGACGAGAGAAAGAGCCATGACAAGAGCAAGGATCATTGCAAGATACTTTTTCATTTCATCTATACTCCTTTTTAAATTTATTTTCACGCGAGTTCCGCGGGAAAATCACTGGTGGGGACGCTGCACGGAAGCGCCCTTGCGCAGCTCGGTCGGCAGCGTGACGTGGCGGTGGCCGCTGCGCCCCTCGATGATGTCGAGCAGAATGCCGACACTGGTTTCACCCATGGCGGTCATGGGCTGGCAGAGGGTGGTGAGCATGGGGTGGATGTATTCCGAAACACTGATGCCGTCGATGGCGATGACGGAGCAATCGCTGGGGACGGAGCGCCCGCTTTCGCGCAGGGCGCGCATTGCGCCGATGGCCATGTCATCTGCAATGGCAAATACTGCCGTAAAGTCGGCGGGTGAACGCAGGCGTTTTTGCATCGCGGCATAGGCATTGGCGATGGTAAAGTCGCTGGCGCAGATGAGATCCTCCGGATGCTCGGTCAAGCCAAAGTCGCGCAGCGCACGCTGATAGCCGAGGTAGCGCAGCTGGGAGATCGAGCTGTCGTCCGGATCGGCGGTCAGCACGGCGATGCGGCGGTGGCCGCTCTCGTAAAGCTCCTTCACTGCGCGGTAAGCCTCCTGCTCATCAGCGATGGAAACAGAGGAGTAGGAGTCCGGCGGCAGCGTACCGTAGGAGTTCGTGTAGGAACAGCAGATGTAGGGAACGCTGAGAAGCGCAACCTCCTCGGGGGAATAATCGCTGCGCCCGCCGAGGAAAATGATGCCGCGCAGGCGCTTTTCCTTTTCCATTACCGCGCCGCACTGAATCTCGTCGTCGCCGGACGGGATCTGGCGCATGACCATCGTGTAGCCCGAGGCATCGAGCTTTTGCTCGATGGCATGGATAATATCGGTATAAAAGGGATTCTGTACGCCGCGCACCACAAGGCCGATCGCATCGGAGCGAACCTTGACCAGATCGCGCGCGCTGTTGTTGGGCACGTATTTGTGCGCCTCGATGACGGCGCGCACCCGCTCGCGGGAATCCTCGCTCACGTCGGGCCGGTCATTGAGCACACGGGAAACCGTACTGACGCTGACCCCTGCAAGTTTTGCGATATCCTTGATGGTCATGCTCCAGCGCCCCCTGCGACCGCTCCGGAAACCTTTCCGGTAACGTTTCCAATCTGTAATTACAGCATAGTCTCCGCCAAGGGCAAAGTCAAATAGAATTTACAATCGGTGAGAAAAATGGGGAAAACATACAAGAAAAACTGGGAAACATTGACAAAATGAACAACAGACGGAGTTATGACAGACGGTATGCGTTTGCTTTTCCGGCCTGTTGTGATAAAAAATCCCCGTTTTCCGCCAACAAAAGGCAGAAAACGGGGAAAGAGAGGAACCATGCAATTTTATTTTACCAGCAGTTCCGCGATCTGGATGGTGTTGGTGGCGGCGCCCTTGCGAACCTGATCGCCGCAGCACCAGAGGTTCAGCCCGCGCTCGTCGGTCAGATCCTCACGGATGCGGCCAACATAGACGATGTCCTGGTCGGAGGTGTCGAGCGGCATGGGGTAGACCTTGTTCTTGAGGTCGTCGACGAGCTTGCAGCCGGGGGCGTTTGCGATGAGCTCCTTGGCACGCTCGACGCTGATCTTCTCCTTCGTGCGCAGCACGACGGAGACGCTGTGGCTGCGGATGACGGGCACGCGCGCGCAGGTGCAGCTGACCTTCATCTCGGGCAGGTGGAGGATCTTGCGGCCCTCGTTCTGCATCTTCATCTCCTCGCTGGTGTAGCCCTCGAAGGCCTCACCGCCGATCTGGGGGATGATGTTGTACGCGATCTGATACTGGAAGACCTTGGGCTCAAGGTGCTTGCCCTCGGAAAGGGCCTTGACCTCATTGTTGAGTTCGTCGATGCCGCCCTTGCCCGCGCCGCTGACGGCCTGGTAGGACGAGGCGATGATCGTTTCGATGGGGCTTTCCTTGGCGAGGGCATTGATGGCCACAAGCGTGACGATCGTGGTGCAATTGGGATTCGAGATGATGCCCTTGTGCCACTTCACGTCCTCGGGGTTGATCTCGGGAATGACGAGGGGAACATTGGGGTCGAGGCGGAAGGCGCTCGAGTTATCGACAAACACCGCGCCCGCCTTGACGATCGCGGGAGCGAAGCGCTCGGCGATGTCGTTCTCGGCCGCGCCAAGGACGATGTCGAGCCCTTCAAAGGCATCGTCGGAGGCTTCGACGATGGTGCATTCCTGCCCGCGGAACGAAATCTTACTGCCCGCGCTTCTGGCGCTTGCGATGGGACGAAGGGACGCGACAGGGAAATTGCGCTCTTCGAGGATTTTGATCATTTCCTGACCGACGACGCCGGTGGCGCCGAGAATACCGACATTGACCTGTTTCATACTACATTCTCCTTCACAAAACTATTGTACAGGACACGGATGGCCTGTTCGAAATCCTTCTCCTCCACGCCCACGATGATGTTGAGTTCCTCCGGCCCCTGCGTGATCATGCGGATGTTCACGCCGTTTTCGCCGAGCTTGGCGAAGATCTTACCGGAAACGCCGGGCTGATAGGCCATCTTGCGGCCAACAGCGGCAACGATGGCGATGTGTTCCGTTACGGTTATCTTATTCGGCTGCACTTCCTTTTGCAGCTCGCCCAACATTTCATAGAGCGAGCGGGACACCTTGTCGGACGAGACAACAAGGGAAACATTGTCGATGCCGGAGGGCAGATATTCCACATTGACCTCGTGCTTGGCGAGCACGTTGAGGATCTTCAAAAGTGTGCCCGGCTCGCTCGACATGCCTGTTTTGGCAATGGTGATGATGGAAAAACCCTTCTTGCCGGCGATGCCGGTGATGAAGCCGCCCTCTTTTTGCTCGTCTTCGATGGATTCCAGGATCATCGTACCGGGGTGATCGGGGGCGTTGGTGTTGCGGATGTTGAGGGGAATGTTCTTCTCACGCACGGGGAAGATCGTACCCTCGTGCAGCACCTGCGCGCCGATGTAGCTCAGCTCGCGCAGCTCGCTGTAAGTCACGCGGCGGATCGGCTCGGGATCGTCTACGATGCGCGGGTCTGCCATCAGAATGCCGGAGACGTCTGTCCAGTTTTCGTACACGTCCGCACCGAGCGCCGCCGCGGCGAGCGCGCCGGTGATGTCGCTGCCGCCACGGGAGAAGGTTTTGATGTGACCGTCCGGCATCACGCCGTAAAAGCCGGGAATGACGACCCTGCGGCCCTCTGCGGCGGCGCGCAGTGCCGCGTAGGAGGCGTCCCGGTCGACGCTGCCATCAAACTTGAACTTGACCCACAGCGCCGCGTCTAAAAACTCGAAGCCGAGGAACTCGGACATGAGCCGCGCGGAGAAGTATTCGCCGCGCGAGGCAAGCTCGTCCTTGCTGATGCCGCTTTGCATCTTGCTCCACAGCTCGTCAAATTCCTTGTCGAGCGAGAGCTTTAAGCCGCACTCCGCAATGATCTCATTGTAGCGGTCGCGGATCATGGCAAAGATATCCTCGCAGGAAACGCCGTATTTGATGTGTGCGGCGCAGAGGTAGAGAAGATCGGTGATTTTATGGTCGCCGGAGAAACGCTTGCCCGGCGCGGAAACGATGACCACGCGGCGGGCGGGGTCTGCGTCCACGATGGACTTCACTTTGGCGAACTGATGCGCGTCGGCAAGCGAGGAGCCGCCGAATTTCAAAACTTTGAGCATGGAGTTTATTCCTCTTCGGCCGCGTAGCGCGCAAGCAGCGCGTGCGGGTCGTCCTTTCGGTAAGATTCATAGGCGTCGAACGCCTCGCGGGCGCTGCATTCACGGACAAACGTTTCGCCCATGCAGCGGAAGAGCCATTTGCCCTGCATACCGGAGAGATTCACGGAGCGGGGGACAAAGGAATCGGCATAGAAGCTGCGGCAGCCATCGGCGACGTCGAGACAGTCGCGCAGGACACTCGAGCCGGTCGGATAGCCGCCCGCGCCCGCGCCGGAAAAGCTCTGCCTGCCAAAGCGCGCGGCGTAGAGCGTGGCGAGGTTGCCTGTGCCATCGGTATGCGCCTCGGGCGCGGAGGAGGGGAAGAGCGTGGGGCAGACGAAGGCGGCCACTGCATTGCCGGACTTTTCCGCGCGGGCGATCAGCTTATAGGTGAGACCCTCTTCCTTCGCCCTTGCAATGTCTGCCGCGGTGATAGACGAAATGCCGACGCAGGGAATGTCCTCTTCCTTGATATTCACGCCGAAGGCAAGGTCGGCGGAGAGGACGAGCTTGCGCCGCGCGTCAAGTCCTTCCACATCCGCGGTGGGATCGGCCTCGGCGTAGCCGAGCTCCTGCGCCTTTTGCAGGGCGGCGGCATAGTCCGCGCCGGAATTCGTCATGGCAGAGAGCATATAGTTCGTCGTGCCGTTGAGGATGCCCTCGACCGCGGTGATCTCATCGAGCTGAGATGCGCGGGAGAGGGAGGTGAGCCAGGGGATGCCGCCGCCTGCGGCGGCGGTGCAGCGCAGCGCCACGCCCATTTCTTTGGAAAGGGCAGTGAGCGCATCAAAGCGGGCGCACATGAGCTGTTTGTTCGCTGTGACGACGTGCTTGCCCGCGCGCATGGCCGCGCAGAGGTAGCTGTACGCCGGCTCGATGCCGCCCATGACTTCCACCACAATATCAATAAAGGGATCGCGCACGATCTCATCGTAATCGGCGGTCACGGTGCATGTGAGCTCCGGGCGGGGACGGCGGGAGAGAACAGCTGCAACATGCAGATCAGTTCGCCTCTCGCACAGCTTATAAAAATGGGAGCCAACAGTGCCGAAGCCCAAAAGTGCAATTTTCACGGGGAAATACCTTCTTTCTTTTTGGGGGATACTCCGTCAAGTGCGGACGAATTTGTAACTTGTGCCGAAAATGTCTCTGAGAGAAAAACACTTGACTTTTAGATGGGAACAATATAACATAGCGTTTGTGAAAATACAATAGGGGAAGCAAAAAAACTTTCCCTGTGGGATACAGGAGGAAACGTCCATGCAATATCAGAGCACCCGCAATAAAAATCTGAAGGCCGGCAGCGCGCAGGCCATCTTGAACGGCCTTGCTCCCGACGGCGGCCTCTACACGATGTCATCGTTTGACGAGGTCAAGTTCGACTATACTACTGTATTAAATATGGACACGATGTCCATGTCGACGAAGATCTTATCCAAGCTCCTGCCCGACTTTTCAGAAGCGGAGATGGCAAAGCTCGTCCACGACGGCTATACCGGCAAGTTCGAGACCGACCACCTGACCCCGACCGTCCCCGTCGGTGAGGACTTCATCCTCGAGCTTTTCCGCGGGCCGACGAGCGCCTTTAAGGATGTGGCGCTCTCGATGCTGCCGCGCCTGATGACTGCGTCGAAGGAAAAGCTTGGCGTGGACGACGAGATCGTGATCCTGACCGCCACGTCCGGCGATACCGGCAAGGCGGCGATGGAGGGCTTCTGCGATGTGCCGGGCACGAAGATCATCGTCTTCTACCCCCACGGCGGCGTGAGCGCCGTGCAGCAGGCGCAGATGGCCACGCAGGAGGGCGACAATGTCTGTGTGTGCGCGGTGCGCGGCAACTTTGACGATGCGCAGACGGGCGTGAAGAAGATCTTCTCCGCCGTCAGCCGCGATGAGCTGCTTGCAGGCAAGGGCGTGCGCCTGTCGAGCGCCAACTCCATCAACATCGGCCGCCTTGCCCCGCAGGTCGTGTACTATTACAGGGCCTATGCCGACCTTGTGAAGATGGGACGCATTCACGAGGGCGACAAGGTCGACTTCGTCGTGCCGACGGGCAACTTCGGCGATATTCTGGCGGGCTACTTCGCCAAAGAAATGGGCCTTCCCGTCGGCAAGCTCGTGTGCGCGTCCAACGCCAACAATGTGCTGACCGACTTCCTGCGCACGGGCCGCTATGACCGCCGCCGCCCCTTCTACAAGACAGTGTCCCCCTCGATGGACATTCTCGTCTCCAGTAACTTGGAGCGCCTGCTCTATCTCCTCTCCGGCGACGACAAGCTCATCGCGGATCTGATGAAGCAGCTCAGCGAAAACGGTGAGTACGAGGTGCCCGCGGACATGCTCGAAAAGCTGCACGAGCTCTTCTGGGCAGGCTTCTGCGACGACGAGGGTGCGAAAACCGCCATCGGCAAGGTCTGGAAGGACGACCATTACCTCTGCGACACGCACACGGCGGTCGCCTGGGACGTGGCGCAGCAGTACAAGCAGGCGAACCCCGAGCACAACGCCGTCGTCGTGCTCTCCACTGCCTCTCCTTATAAATTCCCCGCCGCCGTGCTCGAGGGCATCGGCGAAAAGGCCGAGGGCGACGAGTTCGACGTGATGGAGCAGCTCCACAAGGTCACGGGCGTGCCCGTGCCGAAGAATCTTGCCGACCTACGCTCCCGCGCGGTGCGTCACCGCGACGTGATCGAGCAGGGCGATATGCTCGCCTACGTGCTGAAGAGAGCTGAAAAAGAAGACTGAAAAAAACTAAACACCATGACCAAAAATGGTGAAAGGCCGATGTGCAGCAAAGTGCACATCGGCTTTTTTGCCGAATTCAAGGCGATCGTGTGCGAAAGATGCAGGAATCAAAACACGAAATGCATACTGATACACCTTATTTTTGGTCATAATGACGATTGACATTTTCTTCTAAAAAAATATTATAATTGGGCGAAACGCAGGGGAAATTCACCCTGCAAGGCAAACATTTGTGAAAAAAATAGGAGGAGAAAAATGTTTAGCTTTCTGATCTGCCTCGCATTGCTGATCGGCGGCTACTTCGTTTACGGTGGCATCGTCGAAAAGACTTTCGGCCCTGACGACCGTGAAACGCCGGCCGTGAAGATCAACGATGGCGTGGACTACATGGTTCTCCCGCAGTGGAAGCTCTTTATGATCCAGCTTCTGAATATTGCGGGTCTGGGTCCCATCTTCGGCGCTCTGAGCGGTGCTCTTTGGGGTCCTGTCGTCTTCCTGTGGATCACCTTCGGTACCATCTTTGCCGGTGCAGTCCATGACTACTTCTCCGGTATGATGAGCGAGCGTAATGAAGGCGCTTCCATCTCCGAGATCTCCGGTATCTACCTCGGCGGCGCAATGAAGAACGTCATGCGCGTGTTCAGCGTGGTGCTGCTCGTGATGGTCGGCACCGTGTTCGCTGTCGGCCCCGCCGGCCTCATCCAGCTGCTGTGCACCAAGGGCGGCAGCACCGGCATCTTTGCCAGCAAGCTCTTCTGGCTGGTTCTGATCCTGGTCTACTACTTCATCGCAACGTTCCTGTCCATCGACAAGATCATCGGTAAGATCTACCCCGTGTTCGGTATCTGCCTCATCATCATGGCGCTCGGCGTGGCGCTTGGTATCTTCACCAAGGGCTACGAGATCCCCGAGATCTGGAACAACTTCGCTAACCTCCACCCGCAGGGCACTCCGATCTGGAGCTTCATGTTCATCACCGTTGCCTGCGGCGCCATTTCCGGCTTCCATGCCACGCAGAGCCCCCTGATGGCTCGCTGCATGAAGAGCGAGAAGCAGGGCCACTTCGTCTTCTACGGCGCAATGGTCTCTGAAGGCATCATCGCCCTGATCTGGGCTGCTGCCGGCTGCGCGCTCTACACCGGCGAGGAGCTGCTGGCTCTCGGCGGCGGCGGTTCCACCGCTGTTTACGACGTCTGCTCCAAGACCATGGGCGGCGTGGGCATTGCGCTCGCCATGCTCGGCGTTATCGCCTGCCCCATCACCTCCGGCGATACCGCGTTCCGTTCCGCACGTCTTGTTCTGGCTGACTGGTTCCACATGGAGCAGAAGAGCTGGAAGAACCGTCTGATCCTCTGCGTGCCCGTTCTCGGCGTTGGCGCGATCCTCGGTATCGGCAACGCCCTTGGCAAGATCGACTACACCATCATCTGGCGTTACTTCAGCTGGACCAACCAGACCCTCGCCATGATCGTTCTGTGGGCTGCTTCCATGTACCTCTTCTATGATAAGAAGAACTACTGGATCACCGCTGTTCCTGCGACCTTCATGAGCGCTGTTTCCGTGACCTACTTCCTGCTGGGCAATGAGTGCCTCGGCCAGTTCCTCAACAGCAAGACTGCTGAGGGCGCGACCGTGTACAACACCGCTGTTGCTTACCCCATCGGCATCCTCGCTGCGGCTCTGTTCCTCGGCATCTTCCTCTACACCATCAAGAAGCGCCACACCGAGCCTCACTACGAGACCCTGCACAAGTAAACCATTCTTAGAGCGGTGGGAGAATGCTCTCCCACCGCTTTTTCAAACTTTGGAGGAGCCTTATGATTTTTGCACCTGTGCGCCTTGGCGAGACGAGCATTGCGGATGAAGTTCTCGCCGCGGACAAAAAGTCCTGCAAGCGCTTTGGCCCCTGCGGCGTGGGGGAAGAGGCGCTGTATCTGAATAATTTTCTGATCGACCGGCATTACTATGTTGCGCTTTCGTCGGTGCGCCGCGTTTTCAAGCGCGTGGCGATGAGCCAGGGCGGCTTCTCTGGAAAGGGCGTCTTTGGCGCGATCCCGTACCTTGTGGTGCAGTATGACGACGGGCAGGAAAAGCAGTGCACCTTCAAGCGGGAGGAAGATGTGGACGAGATGCTTGCCTGCATCGCTGCCGCGCACCCCGAGATCCCGACGCTCAGCGAAGGCGGCGAGCGGCGCGTGCAGGCCAAGGCGGAAAAGGAAGCAAGACGCTACCTGGATACGCTCACGCCCGCGGCGCAGAGCGCCAGAGAAGAGCTGGAGCAGGCGCAGAAATTCCTCTCCGGCTACCCTGAGCTGACGGCACAGCTCTCCGCGGCGGCCAAGGCCAAGCGCGTCAACGAGCACACGAATCCCGCCTACCGGTGGGTGGCGCTGGCGATCGTGATCGCAGGCGCTGCGGCACTGGTCTACGGCATCATTTCCTGGCGCAACGGCGGCGACTTCGGCGTTTACTTTGCGCTCTTCGGCTTTGCCGCGGTGTTCTTTTTCTCAGGCGCCCACGTGCTGCCCACGGCGAAGAACAACAAAAGGGCGGTCGCCCGCGCGTGGGAAGAGGCGCAGGCCAACCTCGAAAATGTCCTGCCCGAGGATTTTCCCCTGCCGCCGCGCTATGCCCATCCCGTCGTGCTCACGCGCATGATCCGCATTCTGCGCGAAGGCCGTGCCCAGAGCGTGCAGGAAGCGCTTGAGGTACTCAAGAGTGACCTCAAGGCGCTCAATGCCGATGTGCAGGTCGAGCAGGAAGAATATGACGAGGTGGTTGCCATCAAGCCGATGTTCCTGCTGAGCGACTATCAGTAAGCGGCAGCGCGATCACACAGATCAAATAAAAAGGATCCCCGACCGGCCGGTCGGGGATCCTTTTTATTTCTTTTTGCCCTTTGTCGTGGTTTTTGGCTTTGCCCAACCGGATTTGCGCTTGAAGGGCCTTGCCTTTTCTGCTGTCTTCGCGCCCTTGCGCACTTCCGCGTGCGCAGAGGTTTTTTCCGCCGGTCTGCCGCTCTTTTTCGCTCCCGCGGCGCTCTTTTTGCCGCCCTGCGGCGCAGGACGGCTGTCGCCGTAGGGACGCACAAGGCACTTCGGCCCATAGCCGATGAGATCCTCACGCCCCGCCTTTTGGAGTGCCTCGATGACGAGCTTTTTCTTGTCCGGGCGGAACCATTGCAGCAGCGCGCGCTGCAATTCCTTGCCGTGCGGCGTCGTCTCGGCGAAGACGGGCGTCATGTCGCGCGGGTCGATGCCGGTATAGTACATGCAGGTCGAGAGCGTGCCGGGCGTGGGGTAGAAGTCCTGCACTTGCTCGGGCTTATGCCCCGTGGAGTGCAGGAATTCCGCAAGCTGCACCGCGTCTTCGAGCGTGCAGCCGGGATGCGACGACATGAGGTAGGGCACAAGGTACTGCTCGCGGCCGTTTTTCTCGTTCACGGCGCGGTACTTGTCCCAGAACTTTTCAAACACGTCGAAGTGGGGCTTGCCCATGTAGTCCAGCACGCCCGCCACGCAGTGCTCGGGCGCGACCTTGAGCTGGCCGGAGATGTGATACTTGACAAGCTCGGACAAAAAGGGACTGCCCTTGTCCTCTAAAAGATAGTCGTAGCGGATGCCCGAGCGGACGAAGACCTTCTTTACGCCCGGGATCGCGCGAAGACGGCGCAGCAGCTCGACATATTCCGAGTGGTCGGGATCGAGATTTTTGCAGGGGTAGGGGGCAAGGCAGTTCTTGTTGCGGCACATGCCGCGCTTCAGCTGATCCTTGCACGAGGGGTGGCGGAAGTTCGCGCTCGGGCCGCCGACATCGTGGACGTAGCCCTTGAACTTCGGGTCGCGGGTAAAGCCCTCGACCTCGCGCACGCAGGATTCGATGGAGCGCGAGGTAATCATGCGTCCCTGATGGAACGCCAGCGAACAGAAGTTGCACCCGCCGAAGCACCCGCGGTTGTGCGCCACGGAGAAGCGCACCTCCTCGATGGCGGCAACGCCGCCGAGAGCGTCGTACATCGGGTGTACCTCACGCATGTAGGGAAGCTCCGCGACTTCGTCAAGCTCTTCGCGCGAAAGCGGCATCGCGGGCGGGTTGACAACGAGCGTGTCGCGTCCGTGCGCCTGCCACAGCGCCTTGCCGCGGATGGGATCGTGCTCCTCGTATTCAAGCTTCGTCGCAAGTGCATAGGCGCGCTTGTCCGCGCATACTTCTTCATACGACGGGCACTCGACGTGGTCGAAGGCGCAGACTTCGGGCGTGCGCGTCACAAACGCCGTGCCGCGAATATCTGTCAAGGATTCGACCTTTTCACCCTTTGCGAGTCTACGTGCGATCGCGCGCGTGGCATATTCGCCCATGCCGTAGACAAGAAGGTCTGCCTGCGCGTCGAAAATGAGCGCACGGCGCACCTTGTCGTCCCAGTAGTCGTAGTGGGCAAAGCGGCGCAGGCTCGCCTCCAGCCCGCCGACGACGATGGGAATGTCGCCAAAGGCTTCGCGGCAACGGTTCGCATAGACAATGGTCGGGCGGTCGGGCCGCAGGCCCATCTTGCTGCCGGGAGAGTAGAGGTCACTCGTGCGGTGCTTTTTCGCCGCCGTGTAGTGCGCGACCATCGAGTCGATGTTGCCGCCGCCGATCATCACGCCATAGCGCGGGCGGCCCATTGCGCGGAAGGCGTCCGCGCTGTGCCAGTCTGGCTGGGCGAGTACCGCCACGCGGTAGCCCTCGGCCTCCAATACGCGCGCGATGATCGCCGTACCGAAGCTTGGGTGGTCAATATAGGCGTCCGCCGTGACAACGAGAAAGTCGTAATAGTACCAGCCGCGCTCGACCATTTCGTCCTTCGAAACCGGCAGAAAGGCCTTTTCGAACTTCTTTTTCTTCATTTTTCGATAACTTCCTGCAATCTGTTCCAGCAGGATTCCTCATCGTATTCGAAATTCTTCTCAAATGTGACGCTTTCCGCGTCCTCCCGAACAGGGTGGAAGCCCCACTTTTCCGCGCAGCGCAGCGCGACCGCGTTGCTCTTGGGAATGCGCCCGGTGGAGAGAATGGAGCAGCCGTGCGCGCGGGCATAGGACAGCGCCTGGCCGACGAGCTTTTCGCCGAGACCCTTTTTCTGCGCAGCATTTTCAAGCCAGAATTCGCCGATCGTGCCCACACCGCCGCGGCAGGACTCGACGCTGACCGCGCCAATGATCTCCTCGCCGTGCATGACGTCGAAATGCCCCGCTTCGCCTGAGGCACGGTAGTAGATGCCGCCCTCGAAGCCGTTGGGGTCGTTGACCCACGGCTGCTTGCGCACGGTGGCGATGTTGTCGCCGAGGTGGGAGGCGTCGTCGCGGAAGGCAACGTTGAATGCGCCGTTTTCGTACTCGAGCTTTGCAACAGCGGTATTTTCCGCGTGGCCGGTCTTGTCGATCTCGTGCAGCGTCATGCCCTGAAGCGCGCCGACGATGATGCGCATGGCCATGCCGTGGGAAAAGACAGCGACCGTGCCGTTCGGGTGCGCCTCGGCGATCTCCGTGAGCGCCTTGCGCATCCGCTCGCGTACCTCGGCAAAGCTTTCGCAGCCGGGGACGTGCCAGTTCTGCGAATCGTTGCTGAAATTGGCGAGCTGCTCAGGGGCGATGCGCTCAAGCTCCGCCCAGGGGGTATCCTCCCAGTAGCCCACGTCGATCTCGCGCAGCGCGCGGACGGTGCGCAGCGGCAGGCCGTGCGTTTTATAGATGGAAAGCGCCGTGATCATCGTGCGGAAACGGTCGCTTGAATAAACGGCATCAAATTTCGTGTCGGCAAAGCGCTTTGCGAGCGCGGCGATCTGGAGGTAGCCGCGGTCGGTGATGGTGCTGTTGTACCAGCCGTGCGCGCGGCGGTAGCGGTTGCCCTCAGCCTCGGCATGGCGGATAAGATAGATCGTGGTCATATCGTTCTCCTTCATGTTTTTGATCATTCAAAACCATTATAGGACGAAAGGCGACTTTCAGCAAGGGTGATTTGCTGCGAAAAATCAACGCGGCAAATTTTGCCGCGCATCACTTTTCTCTGCGCGGATAAACTAAGCGCGTGAGCAAAGGAGTGATCGATATGTGTGATACCGCCTTCTGGCGCGGTCTTGCCGCCGGCATGGCCGCCGGCGCGCTCGTGGGCATGACGGTCGCGGAAAAGCGCAAAGCCATGAAGACCTGCGTGGGCAGAACCATGCAGCAGATGGGTACCGCCGTGGACGGCGCGCTGAGCGACTTAATGCACCGGTGAAATAGGCGCGAGAGCGCAAAGGAAGGGCGAGAGCTTTAGCTCCCGCCCTTCCTCATTATTTCCTTGCTATCCTGCTTGCTTTTATCCTTAGATGACGCCGTACTCCTTGAGGAGCTTTTCGATGTCGGTGCCTTCGATCTTGCCGAGGGCCTTCTTGATGGACATCTTTTCCATAAAGCCCATGTCCATGTCGGTGGCCTTCTTGCCGTCGCGCAGCTTGACGGTCGCGTTCAGAAGGTCGCGCACATCATAGACGCTGCCCCAGACCTCGGGCACGCCGCGGTCCACGTTCAGCAGGGTGTAGACGGCCTCCATGCCGGTGCGCATGGAATATTCGGTGGTGAAGATGGTGTCGCGGGGCGTCTCGGCAAACTGAC
>ERZ857882.1994-NODE-1994-length-22400-cov-6.873439_pt1 | contig 22400 bp, 16 predicted proteins | sample MGYA00519697_ERZ857882 | MGnify/ENA primary metagenome ERZ857882 (study PRJEB31778, sample SAMEA3449373) | human gut metagenome | biome: human gut; feature: human-associated habitat; material: faeces | place: United Kingdom | collected 2010/2012 ...
TATTCTCAACATCCTGCAGAACGCGCAGATGCACGCCAAGAGCACGAAGCCGCTGGAACTCACCATCGATGAAGACGAGGATTATGTCTATTTTCATATTCGCGATTACGGTGTCGGCATTGACGAAACCCGCATTGCCACCATTTTTGACGGAGACAGCTATCACGAAACAACAGGCGAGACCGACGGATACAAGGGAATGGGTATCGGTTTGTCAATCTGCAAAACCATTATAACCGCGCATGACGGAACGATTATTGCAAAAAATCACTCGGAAGGCGTAGAATTCTGTTTTTCACTGCCAAAAGAGAAGGAGGACGAAAAAGATGTATCAGAAGATATCAGTACTGATTATTGAGGATGAAAAAAGTATCTGCGATTTTATCGGAAAAACACTGGATTCCCACGAAAACAACACCTGTATCAGCAGAAGATTTAGCTGATATTCATATTGGAGATATGCTGAGAGAAGTGCTGGTGCAAGAGGGCTATTCTGTTCTTCGTGCATACTCCGGCACAGAAGCGTTATATCTTCTTTCACAAAACAAGCCCGATTTGGTGCTGCTGGATCTGGGGCTGCCGGATATGGATGGCATGGATATTATCCGTAAGACGCGTGAGTGGTCGAGCCTGCCAATCATCGTGATTTCGGCGAGAACCCAGGAAAAGGAGAAAGTACAGGCGCTCGACGCGGGCGCGGACGATTACATAACCAAACCGTTTGGTACTTTTGAGCTGCTCGCGCGGATCCGCACCGCGATCCGCCACAATAATAAGCTCAGCGATGACTCGCAGAACGCGAACCGTCCGTACGCCGCGGACGGCCTGACCATAGATTTTGAACGGCGCCTGGTGACCCTGCACGGAAAGGAAATCCATCTGACCCGGGTGGAGTACAAGATTGTTTCTCTGCTGGCCAAGAATTCCGGCAAGGTTATGACCTATGACACACTGATTGACCAGGTCTGGGGGCCTTATGCTGATGATAACAACCGGATTCTGCGCGTCAATATGGCAAACATCCGCCGCAAGATCGAAAAAAATCCCGCCCAGCCTGCTTACATCTTCACAGAATCCGGCGTCGGCTACCGCATGGTCGAGGGGGATTGAGCGTTCTGCCGCCGCTTTTCCGGTTTTGGAAAAGCGGCGGCTGCTTTCTGTGCTGCTGTTCCGCTTGCTTTTTTCCTGAAACTGTGGTATGAAAGAAGAAAACCAATCAGGAGGGATTCCCTATGAAAGTCATGCTTGTAAACGGCAGTCCGCATGAGCACGGCTGCACCGATGCTGCGCTGCGCGAGGTCGCTTCCGCGCTGAACGCGGACGGAATCGATACCGAAATTTTCTGGATCGGCAATACGCCCATCGGCGGATGCATCGCCTGCGGCGGCTGCTCCAAGGCAGGCAAATGCGTCTTCGGCGGTTCAGTCAACGACTTTGCCGAAAAGGCAAAGGACGCGGACGGCTTTGTGTTCGGCACGCCGGTCCACTACGCGGCGGCCTCCGGCAATATGACCGCGTTCATGGACTGCCTGTTCTATTCTGCGCCGAAGGAAGCGTTCTGCCGCAAGCCCGCCGCCGTCATTACCTCCGCCCGCCGCGCAGGCACCACGGCCGCGTACGAGCAGCTGCTCAAATACCCAGGCATCACGGAAATGCCCATCGTTTCCTCCTGCTATTGGAACAATGTCCACGGCTCCAGGGCCGAAGACATCCAGCAGGACGAGGAGGGCGTGCGCATCATGCGCGTTTTGGGGCACAATATGGCCTGGCTCCTGCGCTGTATCGAGGCAGGCAAGGCCGCAGGCGTTCCGGAACCCCGCAAGGAGCCGCTTGCCAGAACGAATTTTATCCGCTAAGCACTGCACAAACTAGGGTGTATCTGAAAACTCCCAACGCACCCGGACAGCGGGCCTTTTTGCGGTGCGCCGCGTCATTTTTCCTTGAAATACGTCAGTATTCCTGCGAAAAAATGTCTTGCGCAACGCAAAAATTCCTCGCTGCCGGTCACATCATGAGTTTTCAGATACACCCTAACGCAGTGCAAGATTGAAGGGAGTGCAGCATAAGATGTGTACCGCGATCACATACCAAACCAGACAGCTGTATTTTGGCCGGACGCTGGATTACGAATGCAGCTACGGCGAACAGGTGACAATCACGCCGCGAAATTACCCGTTCGACTTCCACCACGCAGGCCCGGTGCATACGCACTACGCCATAATCGGCATGGCCCATGTGGCGGGCGGCTACCCACTGTATTACGATGCCGTCAACGAAACCGGCCTGTGCATGGCGGGGCTGAATTTCGTCGGAAACGCCGTATACGCGCAGCCAGAGCCGGACAGGACGAATATCGCGCAGTTTGAGCTCATCCCGTGGCTGCTGGGCCGGTGCGCGTCGGTTCAACAGGCCCGGACAGAGCTTTCCCGGCTCAACCTGACCGGAACGCCGTTCAGCGCCGCTCTGCCCGCCGCGCAGCTGCATTGGCTGATTGCCGACGAAAGAGAAGCGGTCACGGTCGAATCGACCGCAGACGGCCTGCACGTCTATGAAAACCCTATCGGCGTTCTGACCAATAACCCGCCGTTCGGCGAGCAGCTGTTCAATCTGAACAACTATATGCACCTTTCGCCCCGACAGCCGGAAAACCGCTTTTCCCAAGCGCTCCCGCTGCGCCCATACAGCCGGGGCATGGGCGCGCTGGGCCTGCCGGGCGATCTGTCGTCCATGTCGCGCTTCGTCCGCGCCGCGTTTACAAAGCTGAACGCCGTCTCCGACGACACGGAGCAGGGGAGCGTCAGCCAGTTTTTCCACATCCTCGGCGCCGTGGAGCAGCAGCGCGGCTGCTGCGAGGTGGCAGACGGGCAGTATGAGCGCACGATCTATACCTCCTGCTGCAATGCACACAGCGGCGTCTATTATTATTCCACCTATGATAATCGCTGTCTGACAGCGGTCGATCTGCACCGGGAAAATCTCGACGGCAGCGCGCTTATCGCCTATCCGCTCATAACAGAGCAGCAGATCCTCTGGCAGAACCGCCGGTAAAACGCAAAAGCGGGAGAACGCACAGCTTTGTGTGTTCTCCCGTTGATTTATGCTTTATGGCAGTGCGCGGATCAGCCGAAGGAGGCGTCGAGCATATCCTTGATCTCGCCCGTCCAGTCCTCAACGGACGCGAACCAGCTGATCATTTCGTCGTACTGGTCGTCCGTCAGATCGTCGCGGGTGTTGAGAATGTCGCTGTAGCGCTGCAGCATAAGCCGCTTGGCGTGTCCATCGTCAGCGTCTTTACCGCGTACCTGTGCTGTGAGATTCTCAACTGGGTACGCGAGATCGTCAGTGCGTTGACGCACTCTGTTCTGGCGGGCGAGATCAGCTATGCGGTGCTGATCGTTCCGGTCTTTCTCCTGCTGCGCCTGGCCCTTCCGCTGAACGGGTAGCCGCGTCTGCTTGCCATGAAAAATGCACCGGTGCTTCTGCAGCGCACCGGTGCATTTTTTGCGATCCCATATACCACAGCCATGATTCTGATTAGAAAATCCGGGAAGCGTACAGAATACGCGCAGGAGGTGTTTTCTACGGATCGGCATGAAATTAAAATTGGCGGTGCAACCTACTGCGTACAAAGAAGCTTTCGGGATCAGCGCAGCGCCGCGGAGATCATTGCAAAGAAAATCTTGGAATCGTCGAAAACTGACGGAAAAATTGACGTATTTGCGCCGGTAAGTTATAATATGAACGGGAAGTTGGTTCAAGGAGGCTAAACATGAGGACCAACGTATCAATTGTTGTTGCCGCGTATGTGCGTCTTTCCGTGGATGAGGCCGGAAAGAGCGTATCCGGGAGCATTGAAAACCAGATCAGTCTGATTAAAGAGTATTGCGCGAAACGAGAACTGATCGTCGCGGCTGTCTTTCAGGATGACGGCTGGTCGGGCGGAAACTTTGAACGCCCCGGCTTCAAAAAGCTGCTGGAATTCCTGAGGAAGAAGAGCGCGAATACGGTCATTACCGTCGATCTTTCCAGACTTGGACGAAATATGCGCGAGGCAAGCTACTACGCCGAAGAATATTTTCCGGAGCACGGCATCCACTTCTTCACGATTTCCGACGGCTTTGATACGGCGCGTGAAAACGTCTTTGCACCGTTCCAGTTCGCCATGAACGAGGTCTACCTGCGTGACGGTTCACGCAAGGTCAAAAACGTTTTGAAAAACAAGCGTGAGAGCGGGCAATACTGTGCCTGTCCGCCGTATGGCTACAAAAAGAATCCGGACAATGTGCATCAGCTCATCCCGGATGAGGTGACCGCGCCGGTCGTGCAGAGAATTTTTGCCGCGGCGGCCTCCGGTGATTCCTCCCGGAAAATTGCGATGGAGCTGAACGCCGGCGGGATCATTCCGCCGCTCAAATATCGCGTCCTGTATCGCGATCATTTTGGCGACGAGGGCGCCAGCCACGCCTCTGATCTTTGGAATTATACGACGATCAAGCGGATCCTCAAGAATGAGGTCTATCTCGGGCATACGCTGCTTGGCAAAACGAGAAAGGCCAGCATCCGTTCCGAAAAGAAGCTCCCCGTCCCGCAGGAAGATTGGGCAGTCACGCGCGGCACGCATCTGCCGCTTGTTTCGCAGGAGACATTTGACGCTGCGGCGCTGAATCTCGGAAAAGGAACTCGGAATTATCAGAAATACGACCACGTGCGCAAAAGCATTTTCTCCGGCATTGCCGTCTGCGGACGCTGCGGGCATTCGCTCTGCTCCTGCGGAACGGTCTATAAGGGGGAACGCGAGAAATACTGGTACCTGTCCTGCACCAGACAGCGGCCCGACATTGCAGATCCCTGCGAGGGTGTCCGGATCCGCTACAGTGACCTTCTGGAGGTCGTGCGGCAGGATCTGAACGAGATCCTTGCCATGACCGATGAACAGATCGACCGGCTTGTCGGCGATGTTCTCCGGGAAACGCAAACGTCCGAGGCAGTCCAGGCCCGGCAGCTTCAGCAGGAGCGGGCTGCCGCCCGTCTGAAAACCATCGACAGGGTGATTACAAAGCTCTACATGGACAATGCGGAGGGACGACTGGAGGATGCCCGGCTATCCGATATGGTGTCGCAGCTTCAAACTGAGGGCGCGGGACTTCAAAGACTTCTGACAGCATTGGAACCGGACAAAACAGAAAACGCAGCGGAGGATTATCAGCGTTTTTTCGCCCTTGCACGGCGCTATACACACATTGAGAAGCTGGACAGAGAAACGCTGTCGCTGTTTGTTGAGCGCATTGAGATCGGACCGAAGGAATTGCCGCAGGGTATCCGGAAGTCCGTCCGCCGGGAGCAGCCGTTTTGCCAGAGCATCCGCATCTTTTACCGCTTCGTCGGCGAGCTGGCCCCAGCCCCCGTGCGAAGCTTCCCGCTGCCATCCAATCCGGAACCCGGCAAAAAATAAGATGAAAAAGAACACCAAGGGAGGTCGGCGTCAACCTGAAGAACGGCTACAACGGCGACCTGACCTCCCGCGAAGCCGGCTCCGTCGGCGGCCAGATGGTCAAGAACGTGTGCCCCATACGAACCGCGAGATTTACGAGAAATAACCGGATCATGGAGGGGCATATGCAGGCAGTACGGTACATAGTGCGGATCAGCGTATAAGAAAGTCAGCACGGGCAAGTGGAAAGTCATCCGCTGTCCGTGCTGACTCTTTGAGATTCGGGAACCACCGGCTATGTCGGTGGGGGACTGCATAAAAATGCTTTTGCTTCAATCATGAGCGATGCAAACACCAAAACGAAAATTCGCAAACCCGAGGCACTATGATGATGCAAAATCAAAAAACAAGTGATGCAATGTTATTTCATGATTATCAAGGGTACGGACATGGCTGCTCTTATATTGAGGTTCAATTCGTGCCGTTCGTGCAAGATTGGAGAGTGGTGTTTCTTTTGCCATTTCTATTTTCAATTCTTCCGTGATTTCTTGTATTTTTCCAGAAAGTACATACCCTATCATTGAGGATTCAGAAGACTGTGAGCCATAACGACCGGTTGTATAGTTTTCGACCCCGGTAGAAACGTATCGTTTAATTTTCTCTGGCCTATTTTTATATAGATTCTTTGCTTCTGCTCCAAAGTAGCTATTGCTAGTCGACCAGTCTTTAAAACAGAAATCAATAGTAGGGGCTTTTGCCCCCCTCCGCTTTTTCATAGAATTGTCTGCATATTGATGCATCGGGCGAAGGCTATTTAAAGTAATTGCCGTTGCTCGATTTCTGGAATCCCATAGTGAAATGATTTTCTCGGCCCATTTTTGAGTTATATCGTCTTCTTCGGATGCGGAATTAACAACAAATGAACTGTCTTTTTTTAGCTCTTGATAGCCTTTCCAGAAAACATCCAAAATCTCATTTATTCCACTAACACCAATTTTTCTTGCCAAATCAGGAGGCATAGGTGTAGATGACGTTATATTTTTGATGCTGCCCATTTTATACTTACCCCCTTGCTTTCATAATATCTGAGAATATTTCATCCGCGTCTCTACAAGCAGATGAGAAATTCCAGTATTTTTCTTGCTTCGGTTTTATGATGTAGATTGCATCATCTCCATACACCCTAACGTTTCTTCGAATATAAATATTGTGTCGTTTTTCGGTCAGTAAAGAGTCTAACTGGGTAAGGCATTGTTCTGTAAGCTCACAGTTGTCAAAAAAGCGTAATGTTTCTTCAGGAGTATCTACAGACAACATTAAAACAGATAACGGCGATTCTCCAATATAGAATGAAGCGCGAGGAGAAAAGGGTTGACCTAAAGAGTTATTCAGTACATCCATCAAAGTAGAATAATATCTTTTATATACTTCCCTTGTCGGCTTTGCGAATGCAACCGATTTTGCTTTCTTGTCAAAATAATTGTAGATATAATCTAAAGCATCTAAAACCAAACGTACCTCATAGTCCCTCAATCGGTAAAGATCAAACACAAATGCATCTATGCCTGATTCATCTCCGGATTGCATTATATATCCAAACAATTCTACTGCTTTGCTTAAAATTGTCTCTGATGGTTCAGGAATAGGAATGGTACGAATATCTCCAGCTTCCAACGCATCTCGTTCGACCATCCATGTACGGCTTGTCAACAAGTGATAATATGAGAAAAGCTTCGAATTAATAATCAAGCAGAGGTATTTCAGGATGTCTTTGTTACCGGAAATGCCCAAAAAGCTATGACTAAATATCGCATCGTAATCAAGAACTGCTGCATAGAAGCGGCCCTTTCTATGGGATTGTTTTAAAACTAGATGTGGAGCTTGAAAAACTGATAAATTATTTTGGCAAAAACGTTCAAATGTGTTATCTTCGTTTCTTTCAAGCCGACTTTCTGGAATATAGAATGGCGAAAAAGAATCGGAATCGACAATAGGTATTGTGTTGAACCCATTATAGATTTGTTTTCTGTTTCCTCTTTTATAGCCTTCTGCATTTTGCATTCCATGGCTTGACAAGAATGTTTCTAATGAAGGATATGTACTTTGGATTCTGTCGATTAATTCCAAATCCCGTGGGCTCCCCCACATGGCGATTTTCCAAATCCGATCATCATGGATCAAGTCTGACGGAATTGCACATATATCTGTTGGATCGATAGAAAACTTTTTGGTATCTTGTAACGAATATTGAGGCTTTGGTGAGCAGTACGTAATTGTTGAATAATCCTGAGAATCTTTTTTGGGCCGATAAATGATGGCAGTACATGGTGCAGTTGCGTTATCAAATAGTACTTTTCGATATATAGAAAAGTTAATAATAACCGACACTGCATTTTCCTCGAAGAAACGCTTCCTATATGCACAGCTTTTAGGCCAGCGGTTAAAAAGAAGCCCCTTACTTGGCATAAGTAAGCATACCAATCCGTTTCCCTTGCAAATAGTTGCACACTTGATCGAAAATGCCTGTGCAATTTGTTTGTCTCCAACAATGTAATCGTTTTGTTTTAGATATTTTTTTGCTGCCTGTGTAAGCTGACTTTGCCATGGAGGATTACCAATAACAACATCATATTCTGTTAACCGGTTACGTAATCTGTCGTCAAAGAAATCACTTATAATTAGATTTGTATTTACCAATTTGGGAAAGGTCAATTCGTTCCATATGCTACGTGGATCCAAAAAATCACATAGTGCAAGGCTTAGACTAAATGATGCGACTCTGACGGCCTCTTCATTTAAGTCGACACCAAATATACAATTTTGTAGAATGTTTGTAAGTTGCGCGTTATTGATCTGAGAAGTATTATTAGTCTGCATCCACCGACATACGATTCTTCTATATGCTTCGACTAAGAAAATACCAGAACCGCAGGATGGATCGATGAAAGAAATCGGCTCATATTTGCCTTCCCATGGGTAGACTTCATCCAATAGTGTATCAACTAAATGTAACGGTGTGTAATATGTGCCCTTGTCGTCATTACCATCATCGGAAAGATGGAAAAAGAGTTCGTATATGCTGCTTATTATTTTAATGGGTATGATATTGAAATCATATAAAGGCCAAAGTGCCATTTGTTGACTTTCTAAATCTGAATTTCCCAGCAAGAATGATTGGAGCTCTTCTAAATCATCATCGGTGATTATTTCTCTTTCGTTAGTGATGATCGGGAACATATCACCATTAAATTTCTTTTCTAATATATCAAACAAGCGGTATGTTGCTTCTTTGCTACCAAGAACGTCTGTGTAGCTGCGGCAAATTTTTCCGCGAAACGAAAACTGGCTATAGAAATCATCCGGAAATACTGACTTATTGTTGGTGTCTTTCCGTTCTTCTAAGTACTTAATTAGAATTGAACGACTAAGCAGTCCGTGAACGATTGAAACAATATTCTCTGGGAGCGGCCGCGATGGATTGGTTCTAGACTTAATACGAGTGATTAGCTGTCTTCTCATAATCCGCAGATTGTTCATTAGCGTGGTATCTATTCTAGCGCTGGTATCAAATCGTCCTTTTACACGGTTCCAATATTCTCCGCTTTCTAACAACGAACGATTATACGGGTGCAATTTCTGCCGTTGAGTTTCAACACTTGTTAGTAAACTAATTGTTTCAATCAATCCAGCTTCCGGATCTAAACTGCCATCTTTCTTCTTAGGGGTTTGATAATTATTAAACACTTTTACGGCAGTAGGCGTTACGACAAATAGAAGAGGTGCCTCCCCATATTCCAAGATAAACAATGGAGCTTTGCAGCTTTCGAGGCATCATTTTCTTCAACCATTGAAAAGTAAATTAGTGGAATTTTAGCTACACCTTCTTCGTCTCTCAAGAAGTACACCGCATCAACACCGATTTTACTTTTTACTTGGTTATAAAAGAACTTTTGATAAGTTGTAAGACTATCAAAGTTGTCTTTAGATGCTAGACCAGTTTCTCCCGTGATATCAAGATAGGAGAGAATACTACTGAGCTTATCGTCCATTTGAGATTCCCACTTTCACATATCTTCTCTTTATAGCAGCCAAGAATAACGTTATCAGTTTAACATACTGCCCACACTGTTTCATCGCCGCAGATATTGCGGATTTTCAGTCGCAGAGGTTTCTTCTCGCTGCGAATCGTGCCACTCCAGAATTTCTTGTTTTTTTCACCATTGCGAATGACAAACCCGTTTTTATCAATTTTGATTTCGCTGTCAGAGTGCCACTCACCATCGGCGGCAGTACAGTCAAGACTGAGAAATTCAATCAGTTCCAGACCATCCTCACTGATCTCGATTGGCTTGAATGGCTTTTTGGCAGAAGCGTTCATTCTGGCCTTGTTGTTGAAATCGGTGATTTTTTGCAGCACTCGGTCGCTGACAAACGTGTCGATCATAACCTGCCAGCCGCCAAACAGGTCTTCATGGATTTCCTCTGTATGGAACTTGGCATAGTCACCGATGACTACATCATCCAGAATCGTTTTCAGGTCACGCAGTTCGATTTCCACCGTGGTGCTGTCATCTTCAGCAATGAACTTACGAATTTCTTCTTCACTGGTAATGTCGATGTAATACAGGATGACCTTTTTGATATTGCTGTCGAGATCAGGAATTGCCTGATGGATCATGCGGTTTATCAACACCACGTCTAGCAGCTTGGAACTGCTGTCCATTAGATTTGGCACATACACCGGTACCAGCCCCAGTTTGCTGTCGGAGATTGCGCCTGCCCAGAAGGAGTCCAAAGAGTCCTCGCTTTTCAGACCAGGAATAAGTGATTTGATTTTATCCATGGTTTGCACTGGATTGCGATAGAGTTGGACCCCGTCTTTGATCTCCAGCACACCAAACTCCGCGCTATCTGCTACCAAGCGGTCGCGAGCCGTCTGAATGGAGTTCAGGCCAATATCACAATGAATGAACCGGCGACCTAATTTGTGAGCAGCTGCGGCGGTCACACCGCTTCCGCCAAAAAAGTCAGCAACAACCATGTTCTCATCAGAAGAAGTCTTTATAATTCTTTCAAGAAGTGCTTCTGGTTTTTGTGTAGTATAATTCGCATTTTCAATGGAACCGCCTTGAACAGGTGCAATATCAGTCCAAACATCCTGTAGCGGAACACCGGGAGATTCATCCAAGTAATTCTTTTTTTTGAGGAACTGCTCCCGGCTTTGTCTGAACAACTAATCCCTTTTGTACTAATTCTTGGATCGTCTCCTTACTATAACGCCAATATTTGGAAACGCCCATAAACTCATAGAAAGGGTTGCCCTTTGCTGCGCCGCCTGTACCAATCATGGATACTAAGCGATAACGGCGGCCATCCCTATCAGTATAGCGGAAGAAGTTATCAATGTACTCTTTTGAATAGGGCGTATAAACCGTATTTAGTACATATTCGTCGCTCATGCTGTATAAGAAAATCACATCGTGGAGACGGCCAAGGTGTTTTGCGCCTTGGCCAACATCAGAATGAGAGAATGTTCGTTTCCAGACAATTTCATTTACAAAGTGGTCTTCACCGAAAATCTCATCCAACAGTATTTTGACATAATGACCAATATGGTTGTCTAGTTCAACCCAAATGGAGGCGGTTTCGCTCATAACGCTCTTAATCGCCATGAGGTTTTCGTACATCCAGTTTAGGTACTTCTCCTTATCCCAAACATCGCCGTACATTTTCTCTTCAAAAGACTTTAATTCGTCAATATCTAGCGTCTGCTCCGCTTCGGCAATCGCCTCGGCCACCTTGGGATTGCGGCGGATATATACCTGTTTGGCATAGTCGGCGCCGCTGGCAAAAGGCGGGTCAATATAGACCAGATCGACCTGAATGCCTTGCTCCTTGAGGTAGGCGCAGGCGGAAACACATTCGCCCCGAATAACCATATTGCCGTCAGCATTTTTGCCCACAGTTTCCTGTTTTTCCATTTCATATAGCGGCATACCGCGTTGGAGCGTCATGGACATTTCATCTGCGCCTTTGTAGCGAAGGATTCGATTGAAATTCCCCAGAACAGCCTGCCCCTCCACGGGTTCTGGAATGAATGGTACATATTTAATCGGCATGATCGAGTACCTCCGTCTCTTGCGCCTGCTTTACTGATAACACCATGCGAATCAAGATGCCTGTCTGGTAGAGTAGGAATTCCAACAGTTTTGCATCTACGGCATCATTGTGCTTTGCGATCTTGTCGTTCATATTCTTATACGCATTGATTAGTGGCTGGAACAGGCCGGAAATACCAGCATCGACGCCCTGTCCGCCTAAGTATTTGCATATTTCGTTCTTATTCGTTTCAAGATTCTTTGTGTTCTTAAGAAACTCCTGAAGGAAAGATTCCAACGCTTTTCGCAAGTTATCTGCAACATCACGGATATAAATGCCGTCAGAATACTGTTTCAATGCTATAACATAAGTCTTACGTGTAGCGGGGTAATCTTTTAACCATTCAAGCGGCTCTGAAACAAGCGCTTCATCCAATTCTTTTGCGCCTTTCGGAAATACAAAAAGGCCATCGTCATCGTGTACAACTTCATAAGGAATCTGGCACTCATCCAAAGTATTTAATAACTCGTCAGTCAGCACATTTTTTATGTTTTTCTTCCTGCCTCCGTAACAGTTGATAAGCATTACATAGCAGAATAGAAAATCGAGAAAAATATCTGTCCGTTTTTTTAGATATTTCCATGCAGCCGGTAGACCAGTTGGCTCTTCAAAGGTGCACCAATCATTATTGTCCTCCATGCGCTCTCCTATCTTATTGCAAAATGCTTGCTCAATAAGAGGGGGGAAGCTATCATGATCTGCGTTTGCATTTAGGAAAAAATTATGTATATATGCGATGAAGTGCTCATGCTTCTCCGCGTCAGAATAGCCCAATCCCAGTCTTTTTCTATAGTCAATAATAGTCACAGTATTTTCTCCTTAAAGAAGTCACAAATCTTTTTATGTGTTATCTGAATCCGCTCCGTCTCTGTCAGCGTATCCTCCAGATATAAGTAATCAAACCGTCTGTAGCCAAAGGCGCTGTTGTTATATTTGGAAAACTCCGTTTCCATGAATGTCCGTTTGTCTATGAATGCAGGATCATTTGCATAAATCTGTCCTTTTGTCTCAGTTATGATGGCTTTATAGATTTTACCATCTCTGCGTTGAATGATGAGGAAGTCAGGCGTATACATACCAACATAGCGCCAGCCTGTTCCAACGCGTTTGTAACATTTGATCTTAAACTCTGTCATCGCGCGGTCACCGTTATAATAGACCTCCAACCCAAGCCGCTCGATTTCATCAAAGACCAGCACCTCCTTGAGAAACGTCTGCTCAAAACTGCTGTCAGTCCGATAGGGCAGGTAATGGAACGAGTGGTTTTTCTGTGGGTAAGAAGCGTTCTGTTTCCGCATGGCCTCCGCTAACTTGCGGTTATGTTCGCTGCCATCCGCCTCCAAAGCCAATATTGCAGCTTCAATAGCGGGGTTCATTTTCAACTTTCCTTTGTCGTCCAAAATGATGCGCTCCACAGCATCCTGCTCGGGGTAGTAATCCGCAGGAGTTTGTGTATGAACAACAGACGTAAAATTAGTAATATTCAACAGACAGGCTGCTTCCGGAATCAGTTCTTCCTTCGTAATGAAGGAACGTTCTTCGCAGAAAGCTTTGCGGATGTTTGCTTCTACCATGGCATGGTCATAGCGGGAACTATAAAACCGAATGCCGTCTTTTTCGTAGGTGATGGTATGATATACAGTATCCAATACCTCGGAATGTGCTGAGAGTTCCTGCATAGTGAGAGAACCGAAGCTGCCTCTTACAATTCGGTGCAGCCATGTGGAGAATGTCGCCTGCTCTGTACCGCGTTCCGAATCATCCACCTTAATATTTTGGGTTTTCATACTCAAATCAGTGGTCTTGATGATACTGCCTGACAGCTTTGCTTCGACCGCAACGGTTGGAATCTTTGTTTCAGGCGCGGCTGGTGCTATGGTCAGCGTCTCATAATTGACTTTGAACTGGTAGAAGTCAATTTTGGGCAACTTTAAATAAGCGGTACGGTCATACCGCCTGATTTCAGTTCGATCAGGGCTGTTCTGTGTAAACTCTTTCAGAGAAATATGGTGCTGCTGTTGGAGTTGTGCGTTGAGCTTGTCCGCATTGCCGTCGTTCAGATAAATCAGTGCAGTTTCTGCCGTGCTCTTATCCACCTGACGCAGGCAGCGGCAAGAAGTCTGCAGCACCATGTTTTTGGGGCAATCTCCCTCCTGCGAGAGAATAATGCCGGTCAAGCTGCGGCAATCCCAGCCTTCTTTTCCAATTTGAACAAGGAGAATCACACGGATTTTAGACAGAGGCTTGTCAAGCGTGTCGAACTGCATCTGGCTATCTACGGGCTGGGGGTACTGCTTATTGCCTTTGTGAAATTTAAGAATCGTATCGCTGCCCAAACCATACGCTGAGGCAATTTCAGACACAAGAGGATAAACCAGCTCCTCCAGCTTTTCAATCGTACCGCAATAGATCCCGAGCTTTGCAGTCGTTCCGTCTGTATAAACAGTGTTCTTATACCCATCAAAAAACTCCCGAACACCGTTTTCGATAATGCGGCTGCTATCAGTCACTTCTGCAATCTTAACTACCGGTCGCTTCAGAAAATTCCCGATGCCGTTGATCAACGGATAGTAGTAGACGATATTGGTAATTTCAGCAGTGGCAACAGACAGCTTATCGACAACAGGAATCTTCTCCGCTTTTTCCAAATATGGCGTGCCAGAGAAGCCGATGACGGAATTTATGGTATCATTTTTTGCCCAGCGGGTAACGACAGCACGGAGCTTGATTTCGTCACTGATTGCGTGATGGACTTCATCAATAAAGATGGACAAAAAGGGAAGTTTGCCAATCAGGTTGCGAAGTTCATTGGCCTGCCGATCCTTTTCATCATCGCTTTCTTCGAGAAAACTGAGCTGTCCGTCTTTCTCCTGAATACGGTCGAGGATGACTTTTTCAGCATTTGTAACGGCAACAAGGCCAAAAAGTTCGGACAAAGGCTGGTGAGTTGCGATTTTCTGGACATTGGGATTTTTCGTCTTGTTGGACTTTTTTGCTGTCTTGCTCTGGTCAAGCATCTCAAAGGAGATCAGACGCTTGATCTCAGTGGCAGCAGGCTCTGGGATGACCCATGCAGGGTTGAAGTTCTGAATCGTCTTCAAACTTGGGACAACAGAGGATTTCAAGCCGGAAGGTGCAAAGATGATGAAATTGTGAGCGAATGCAGGATTCTGTGGTTCATTATTTGCAAAATACAGATCGAGATAGATGAATGCGGCCATCAGATATGTTTTTCCTGCACCCATAGGGAGGCTGAACAGATAATCAGTGTAGGATACATTGAAAAAAACTGCTTGGAAAAATGCGTGATAGTCAATGCTTGACGGGTCCTTCTTTATCTGCTTTTCAATACCTTCGGAAACTTGTTCCCCTCTGTCGTTTGTTAAGAGAGCGTATTCAAACAATGCTGCTGCCGCCGGATTTTCTTCTAGGTAAGTACGAGTCGTGGTGGACAATTCTACATCGTTCAAGTTGATAGAATTGAAGTATCCGTGTCTGAACAAAAGCTCTAATGGCTTACATCCGCAACCGATTTTGAGAAACAAATAAAGCTTAATTGCTTCAACCTGTGCATCTCTCATTTTTCCGGTCTTCTCTATATATTCAACCAAACTATGAACAGTGCATTCCTCGGAATGGTACCATTCCCTGCACTTGTTCTCAATCATTTTATAGAACATATTAAACTTCCAATCATTATTTTACATTGATGGCATCTAAAGCAACGAGCTCGTGCAGTGGATTGATGGTATAAACTTTTACAGTTCTTCCGCCCTAAATGTCGTATATCCCTCGTAATAATAGCTGTGGTCAAGCCCTTTCATAAAGACCTCGCGGCTATTCACATCATCTGTCAGCGCGGCTTTCAGAAGCACTTTAATCTCCACATCCTTAATCGGACTGCGCTCCATTGCAAGCAGATAGTCCTCCTTATCGACCTTGCTCCAATCCACGACCTGACCAATACCGTTTTTCAGCATCAAATCAAGCCAGATACGCATACTGCGCCCGTTACCCTCGCGGAACGGATGCGCGACGTTCATTTCTACATACTTTTCGATGATTTCATCAAAAGTACTCTGCGGCATTTTCTCGATGTTTGCCAGCGCCGCTTCCAGATACATCAGCGGCGCAAAGCGGAAATTACCTTTCGCCAGATTCACCGTGCGAAGCTCGCCCGCGAAGTCATAAATATCCTCAAAAAGCGCCCTGTGAATCGCCTCGAGCGACACGAACGTGCCGACAGACAGCTTGTCCAGTGTGCCGCTTTCAAATAGCCATACGGCCTTTTTCTTGCTGCTCCGTTCCTCCTCGCGCGCAAGGTCGGCAGAACTCGTCAGTCCCAATTTATTTTCCAGTGCCATGACGCACCTCCACTTTATTTCAATTTATATGTTTTCTCCGCCCCTCTGCCGACGACCTCGATCAGCCCTTCCTCGCTCATCTGGCGGGTCAGCAGGTAGGCTCTGGTTTTTTTAATATGCAGCAGCTCCTGCAAATCCTCGTCGCGCATTTCACCGTATTCCTTGAGGTAGTCCAGAACGATTTTCATCTGCGGCGTAATGATCGGCGTGGCAGGCTTTGCTTCTGCCGCGTTTTCTGCGCCCGCAGAAGCGGCGTTCATGTTCGGCAGTACGATTCGGAATGCATTTGTCGTTGCCTCGATGCTGGGCTGGACGGGGCAGCTTGCGTAGAGCTTGAAAATGCGGCGGATGCCGGTGCCGTAGCTCTCAATCAGGCGCAGACGATGAAAGATCTCCGCCAGCTTCTTATTCCTCGGCTGAGAAACGCCGAGACGGATATCCTCCGTGGAAAGACCGGGCAGAAGACCGCCCAGAGAAATAAACTCCATTTTGCTGTCGTTCACGTTGATGATAATACTGCCGCTGAAGCTGTAGTCCCGATGCACCAGCGCATTGAGCAGCGCTTCGCGGATGGCTTCCTCGGGATAGTCCTGCTTATCCGTGCGGACGACACCCTTGATGGTAGAGACTGTCCTGTTGCACAGCGCCAGATAATTGATCGAATTTTCAAACTGCTTGAAGATCGAGCCACCAAACTCCTTGCTGTCCCGGAACTCTGTACAGGATTCATCGTTGAATACGGCGATTTTCGTCGTGTGTTGGCACTGGTCGGACAGAAGCAGCGCCAGATTGGTGTACTGATCGTCGTGAATGTTCCGAAGCCCCAGTGCAATATACTTGTCTTCTGAAAAATCCACCTTGTACCGCTTGAACGCAATCGCTGCTTCGTCAAAGGTCAGATCCTGCTGCACGGTACGCATTTCTTCAAACACGTCGCCGTCCGAATCTTTGATCATCTGCCGGATCTGCTCCGGCGACGCCTGTACACTCGTCGCGCCCTGCCGCACATAAACGCCGGCGGGCTTCAGACCCTTGCCCTTCAGATAATACGGCTTATAGCTGCCCTCACCGACTTCAATGCGGATGACCTTGTTCTCCTGCAGCACATAGCGCACGAACATCGTCACATCCGGTTGAATGGCGTCGCGGATGCCGTTTGTCAGCCGCGTGTATGTCTCGTCCACATTGTCAATACCTGTCACATTGCCCTGATCGTCAATGCCGATATAAATGACACCGCCGTCCGTGTTCGTAAAGGCGATGACTTCCTTGTAAATATCATCTGTCAGCTGGGATTTAAATTCCATGCGCTCATTTTCGTACTGCATCGATCACACCTCCGTGTTGGTTATTCTTATTATAGCACCATTTTCACTCAGCACAAGTGAAAATGGTGAAAATAGTGAAAATTTACATAAAGATTTACAGGAATTGAACATTCAAAACTTCTCTGCTCGAACATAAAGACCCGCACTGCTTTTCTCCAGTGCGGGTTCTCTTCTATATGTCTTTCAGTGCATGATACACATCCCGCCAGAGGTGCAGGCCGCTGCCGGGGTATCGGCTGCGCAGGCGCTCCAATGCGGCTTTTCTGGCTTTTGTCACGCCATCCGGCGAGAGCATTTCGCGCAGGCCAAGCTCGTCCGCAGACAGCTTTTCGTAGCCGAACACGCCGTAGGTATGACCGAGAATTGCGCGATCCTTTGCGCTGAGCGTGCGGAAAAGCTGCTCCAGTTCCTCCGTGCAGACCTGCCGGTAAACAGCCTGTTCCGGCGTGAGAGCGTGCTGGTCGAGCAGCAGCCACGCAAGCGGATCATCGTCCGGATCATCATTTGAAAATGCGGAGACAGAAAGCGCCTTCGTTTCGTAGCCAATCAACTGTGCAGCCTTTTCAGCGGAAACACCGAGCGTCTGTGCGACTTCATCCGGAGAAACCTTCTCCTCCTTGTGCAGTCGCTGCGCCTGCTTGATCCGCTGCATTTCGTCCTTGGGCAGTGCTATCGCACCGACGTTTGCCTCCAAATAGCGGTACATCTTGCCACGCAGAAACGGATGCAGATATGTAGTCAGTTTCCCACGAGCCTCGTCATACTCCCCGGTGGAAAGGCACTCACAAAGCTCTAACGCGCCTTCGGCGCACAGTTCATCCAGCATTTCTTTGTCAGTGCAGCCAAAGTTCTGCGCTGCATCCTTTGCAACAGAAGCGATGAATCCCTGCATTTGCAGATAGAGCTGCTCAAAGGCTTCCGTGTCACCGCTGAGATATTGCCGGTACAGTTCTTCGTTCGTCATAAGCTGTCACCTCCTCACGCAGCACCGTCAGTTTTGCTTTCTTGGGCGTCCTACGGGCTTACTTTTGCGCTGCACACCGCAAAGCGGATAGAGATTCCTGGTTGCCAGGGATTCGTTGAAGACTTCGTAGGGCATACCGGGCTGCGTTCGCGCTTCGTGGTAAAGTTCTTCTGCCTTTGCGCGCAGGCGCATCTGCTCCTCTTCCGTGATAATGCCGCGTGCTTTATCCTTGTCGATGCGCTGATAGCAGCGGGAAAGCGCCTGCGTCAGTGGACTGTCCGCTGCTGTTTCTTTGATGCCGCGCATCCGATAACCGAGCTGCGCACAGGAATAGCGCGGGTTATCCGGATTCGGGGAATCGCAGTATTTTGTGTGATAGCCCTTTTGCAGCAGAAAAAGCCTGCCGCATAGTTCACACTTCCGAATCAGATGCCCGGCTTCCAGTCCTTTATAGAAATCCAGCTTCAAAAGCGTTTGCAAATGCTCTGTTTCATAATATTCAAAAATCCTGAACTGCCCTGAAGCCGGTGCTGTTTCTCTCGGCACGAGATGGATTCTGACATCATCAAAGAGTGTATAATTTCCGGTGCCTTCTATCGGATTGGCAATCCACTTGTGCCGAAATTCCGGAAAGAGAAACCCATTTAGAGCCGCGATATATTGGTTCGATGACAGATGTTCAAGCCCGGAAAGCGACTCCCGAATAAACGCGCGCAGCGTCGGACAGACGGAAGCGACATCTTTAAGCACCTGCACATAGTTCATACAATATGCTTTATACATCTGCCACTTCAAATCCAGCGGCACGGGCGCGATCAGCAGCGCCGGGGTTTTCGCCTCCGGCTTCGGCGGAATGGGCGGATACAAGTTCAGATACCATTCCCGCTGCGTCTCGCTCAATTCCTCCGGATTTTTGATTCTGCCGTATTTCTTCGGATTTTCCAAGTAGTCTTCATACACACAGATCTGACGCAAAATCTCGTGGTCGTGCGCATCCATTTCAAGCGTATCGCCCTCTGTAATCGGCATTTCTGTGAGTTGCTTTGCCTCTGCCAGAATGTACGAGTCGGTCTGAATCAGACGAAAAATACGGCGGCGACAGAGCACTTCATTCAGCTGGAGCATCTGCTCATTGGCCTGATGCCAGTCGGTCAGCTTGTGTGTTTTTTCATAAAGCGCCATACCCTCTATCGCAGATTTCAAGAGAACGTCAAGCGCTTGATATTCCGCTGGCGTGATGTTCAAAACCTCCGTTGTCAGTGCTCCAAGCGGAAATTCCTCTCCGTAAATACCAAGCGTTTTTTCTCCGACATAGAACGTAATGGACTGAAACATACGCTTCTCCTTTGAAAAGCTGTCCGCAAATGATTTTTATTTGTCTGCTGTTACTCTGAGTGTATCAGAAAAATCTCCATACTACAAGTAGAAAGGTGCGTGCCGCGAAAAACCGTGGTACGCACCTTTACTTTTTGATTCGGAGGAGATTTTTTGACAGGAAACACACCATTAAAACTGATTTCCATGAGCGAAATCAACGCGGAGGAGGTGCAATGGCTCTGGTATCCGTACATCCCACTTGGCAAGCTGACGATCCTTCAAGGCGACCCCGGCGAGGGAAAAACGAGCTTCATTCTGGCAGTCATTGCAGCTCTGACGCGCGGCGATCCGCTGCCGGAGTGCGAGCAGGCAGCGGAGCCGATGAACGTGATCTACCAGACCGCCGAGGACGGTCTGGCGGACACCATCAAGCCAAGGTTAGAGAGCGCAGGTGCAGACTGTACGCGCGTGTTGGTCATCGACGAGGGCAAACGCGAGCTGACGCTCTGCGACGCAAGGCTGGAAGAAGCGATCCGCAGGACAGCGGCAAAGCTGATCGTACTCGACCCGCTGCAGGCGTACCTCGGAAGCAATGTGGATATGCACCGCGCAAACGAGGTGCGCCCGGTACTCAAACGACTTTCCCTGATGGCGGAGCGCACACAATGCGCCGTCATTCTGATCGGGCACATGAACAAGGCGCAGGGCTTGAAATCCGGCTATCGCGGTCTTGGCTCTATCGACTTCCGCGCTTCTGCCAGAAGCGTCTTGATCGTCGGGCGGCTGAAAAGCGGCGATACGCTTCGCATTGTCGCGCAGGACAAGAACAGCCTTGCACCGGAGGGCGCAGCCATTGCATTTGAACTTCATCCGGAGCATGGCTTTCAGTGGAAGGGCTTCTGCGATGCGACTGTTGACAACATTCTGAACGGCACCGGGCAGGTGCAGACAAAGACCATGCAGATGGAAGACGAGCTGCGCAGGTTTCTGACGCAGCCAAGACCAGCCGAGGAAGTCCTTGCGCTTGCAAAGCAGCTCGGCATTTCAGAGCGGACGCTGAAAATTGCAAAGCGAAATCTCGGCATTCTTTCGGAGCGCCGCGCCGACCAATGGCTCTGGCGCTTGCCGGAGCAAGAGGGTAAGGGGGTAACACCTTGAACAGTTTGCATCCTTGCACCCTTTCGCAGCAGGCACCGTTCGCCGCCGTGAGCCGTGTGTCGCCGCTGTGTGCGGCTTTCTGCCCCGACAGCGAGTGTGTGTGCGGCGTGGCAGAAAAAGCCCACGTTGCACCGACGTGCAGGCAACGCGGGAAAACGCAGGTTAGAAACCCAGAAAAGCCCCGCCGCAGCGGGAAAAATCCTCCCGTTCGGGAGGAGCCAGCATCGCATTTGTCTGGTCTGCGGCAACGCCGTTGCCCGCCTTCCGCACAGTTTTTTGGCAGAAGCCCAAACCCACTTTATCAACGATAGGAGAACACATGAAAAAAGACATCAAATTCAGCACCCGCATGGCGTCCGCAGACCGCGAAAAAATCCGGGCATTGGCACAGAAGGCGGGCATGTCCATGAGTGACTATGTGACCGCCTGCTGCCTTGGCAAGCGCATCGTCGTCATGGATGGTCTCAAAGAAGTCCTGCGGCAGCAGAAAGCCATCGGCAACAACCTCAACCAGCTTACCGTGCTGGCGAACATGGGAAAAGTTCAGTTCGCCAATCTGGACACAGCCGCGCAGGAGTTTGCAAAAATCAACGTCACCCTACGGCAGATGCAGGAAGGAGGGTGCGGAAAATCGCAATCGTCCATTTCGTGAATTACAAGAAAGGCGCACAGACGCGCGGCTGCATGAAAAGCGTGATGCAGTATGTGGCGCAGAAAAATAAGACGCTCTGGAATGGGGTGCAGCTCATCAGCGGCATCGGCTGTCAGCCGGAAACGGCGTTCGATGAGTTCCTGAGTACGAAGCATTTGCACCACAAGGACGGCGGCGTGATGTTCTACCACATGGTGCAGAGTTTCCCGAAAGGCGTTGCCATCGACCCGCGCACAGCGCACGAAGCGGCACGGTGGCTTGCCGGGTATTTCGAGGGCTGCGAAATCCTCATCTGCACCCACACCGACCGCGAACACATTCACTCGCACTGCATCATCAACAGCGTCAATTTTGAGACCGGCAAGAAAGTCCACATGGCAGACGAGCAGATCCAGGCGCTGCGCGTTCGTAATGATCAAATCTGCGAGGAACTCAGACTTCCAAAATTCCAGAAGGACGAGCAGCGGAAATCAAGTGGGATGTCTAACGCGGAATATTATCCAGCAGCCAAGGGCGAGAGCTGGAAGCTGGAGCTGATGCGCGTGATCGACGAGTGTATGCGCTGCGCCGGGAATCGTGAGGAATTTCTAGTACTGCTCCGGTCGGAAGGTTACAACGCTACTTGGACAGATGGCCGGAAGAATATTACCTACACCACAGCGGACGGACGCAAATGCCGTGACAGCAAATTACATATAGAAAAATACTTGAAAGAAAATATGGAGACCGAATTTGGATACAGAACGGAGAATGACAACACAAGAAATGTTGACGCAGCACAAAAAGCTGATGGACGAGGCGCAACGGCTGGAACCCAGCGTGATGGTGACAGAGCGGAACTGGAACGCGATGCTCAAAATGCAGCACAATCTGTTTCAGCAGCAGATGCAGTTAGATACGGACCTGAAAATGCTTCTGACGAAAGCAGAAGCACAGGAATCTCTGGTCAAGATGCAAACGAGCGCAGAAAATTTCGAGAAACAGGCTGGGAGCCTGAACGAGAAGTATTCTTCCGGCTGCAAGGCGC
>ERZ857882.1995-NODE-1995-length-22400-cov-5.970687_pt1 | contig 22400 bp, 25 predicted proteins | sample MGYA00519697_ERZ857882 | MGnify/ENA primary metagenome ERZ857882 (study PRJEB31778, sample SAMEA3449373) | human gut metagenome | biome: human gut; feature: human-associated habitat; material: faeces | place: United Kingdom | collected 2010/2012 ...
CATGATCGCCGGCCGCCCGAAAACAGCGCGTTTTCGGGCGGCTTTTTCTCGCCCCGCCCTCCGCTTCCGCCTCATGTGCCGTCCATTTGTGCGTTTTCGTTTCCCATGGCCGCCCAGCCGGCCCGCTGAAGGCGGCAAGCGTTTGTCATGGGTGAGAACGGGAGCTGCTTTTTTGCAAACGGCTTCGGCGTTCAGCAACAAAAACCGGTCGCATAGAACAGGCCCAGCGGCGCCCTGCCGCGCTCAAGCATTTCGTTCGATGAAACCGCGCGGGATGGGCGGCGATCGGAATCTTTATGCCGGAAAAGCGTTAATTATTTTCAGAAAACCGCCAATTTTCGATGGATAAACATGATAAGTTTAATGCATCCGCCACGGAATTTTTATAATTGGGGAGAAAAACGACAATGCAAAAGCCAATTCGTCTAAAAGCACAGTCACTAAAACAAATTGGGATGGCCAATCCGATGCTCTTATCCTACAATATTGAGTTTGCGGAGATCACTGGCGGCACTTTTTGGAGAGCATATACGCCCGAACAAGTCGCGGGGCTACAGCCGTTCCGGTTCGGCACGATTGATCCCGAAAACGGCGTGCTGTCAACGGAAAACTTTTCTCTGATGCAGGTATATCCCGCCATTGATCTGTACAGCGAAAAGCTGCGCAAGCTCGCCTCCGCACTCGGGCCCGCATGGGTGCGCGTATCGGGTTCGTGGGCCACGCAGACCTACTGCGATTTCAACGGTACAACCAACGGCGTCGTTCCCAAGGGCTATAAGAACATTCTGACCAGGGAGCAGTGGCTCGGCGTTTTAGACTTTGTCAAATATGTGGGCGGCAAGCTGCTCATCTCACTCGCCAATTGCGAAGGTCTGCACAGCGCCGGCGCCCCCTGGAACCCGAGCGAAGCAGAAAAGATCTTTGCGCTGAGCGAGAGCTACGGCGTGCCGATCGATGCCGTTGAGTTTTCCAATCAGCCCGATATGATCCACGACAAGGGCTTCCCCGTCGATTACACGCTCGAGGCGTACCGCCGCGATCAGGATATCGGCATCCGCTGGGTTCGCCAGCACTACCCCAAGTGCATCATTGTCGGGCCTGCAACGGCTGCCGTCGAAATCCCCGCGGGGAAGACCTTCAATACCGACCGCGTCATGCGCGACGGTACCCTGACCATCGATGAGCTGATGACGGGTATCCAGGAGCTGCCCGATGCGCTTAGCTATCACTGCTATTACGGTGCATCGGAGCGCCTTGCCGAAGCGTTGCCCGGCTGGCACTGGGACGCAGAGGATGTGCTGTCCGATCTGTATCTTGACGCATGGAAACGCGCAGCGGATGTTTACAGCGCCGCCCGCGATCGCTATGTTCCGGGAGCGGAGCTGTGGGTCACCGAGTCTGCCGACGCCAGCGGCGGCGGGAACACCTGGGCGAGCACCTATCTCGATGTGCCGCGCACGCTGACGGAGCTTGCGGCATTCTCGGAGTTCGATCGGGGAATTATCTTCCACAACACGCTCGCCAGCAGTGATTATGGCTATCTGCAGCGCGGCACGTTCGATCCGCGCCCGAACTACTTTTCCGTTCTGCTTTGGAACCGTTTGATGGGCACCAGCGTGCTCGATCACGGTCTCAAGGCGCCATATGTCTATGCTAGAAGCCGGAAGGACGGAAGGGAAGGCTGCGTCTACCTCATCGTCAACAATCGCGGCGAAGCGCTGCCGATCGAGCTGGAAAAGGCCGCCGAAATCTACGTGCTGCTCGGTTCCGATGGCGAGCTCCGCTCCGATGTGATGACGCTCAACGGAAACCCGCTGCAGCTCACAGCCGACGGCGAATTGCCGCAGCTAACGGGCAAACCCGTTTCGGCCGGCGCAGCGGAGCTCCCTGCGTATAGCTGTACCTTTGTCGTTCTCTGATACGGCAAAAGAGGACGGAAAAACGCCAATTCCGCACACAAAAGCACGCGTTTTTGGTGTGCGAACGTGTTAAAGTGGGGGAAAGCGAGCTACGACTAGTGTAAAAGACCAAACAAAGCAAAACAAAAAATGGAGGAAATCACATGAAACGTCTAATTGCATTGGCAATGGCTATGTGTTTGTTCGCCGGTATTTTGGCGGGCTGCGCGAGCAAGCCATCCGCACCCGGAGACAGCCAGACATCCAACCCGGGCGCAGCAACGACTGAAATCCCGACCGTCCGGCTCATGGTCAGCATGGACAGCTTGCCCGACATGGATATGGTTCAGGAAGAGCTCAGCCGCATTGCAATGGAAAAAGCCGGCTGCAAGGTCGAGCTTGTTCCCGTTCCCTACAGCAATTATGGCCAGCAGGTCAACTTGCTCGTCTCGTCGTCGTCCGACCCGGTCGACATCATGGCGATGAACGTGTACGTTGGCATTTCCGCTCCGCCGCTTGTCGCCAAGGGCGGCCTGCTGCCGATGGACGATCTGCTTGAAAAGTACGGTCAGGGCATCAAGGAGGCCCTTGGCGAGTACCTGAAGGCCGGCGTCATCAACGGCGAGCTGTATGAGCTTTGCTCCATCCGCAACATGGCGCTTCAGTGGGGCGTCATGATGCCCAAGGCGCTGGTTGAAAAGTACGACATTGACCTTGATTCCATCAAGAGCGAGGACGATCTTGCGCCGATCTTTGAAAAAGTCGCAGCTGCCGAGCCCGACATGATCATGGTGATGCCCGAAGGCGGCCAGAAATGCTGGGTTGACGAGGCCTCCTACGATCCGCTTGGCGACAGCTTCGGCGTGCTTGAAAACCGCGGCAAGACCCTCGACGTTGTCAACTTCGTTGAAACCCAGGGCTTTGCAGAGGCTGCCCGCCGCCACTCCGAGTGGTTCCAGAAGGGCTGGATTTCCAAGGACATCCTGACCACGGCCGAAACCGCTTGGGATCTCATCAAGGCCGGCAAGCTCTTCAGCGTCATCACGACCGTCAAGCCGGGCGTTGAAATGGAAAAACAGATCGCAACCGGCGGCGTTGAGATGGTTTGCGTCACCCTTGGCGACCCCTTCACCTACACCTCCCGCGCTTCTACGTTCGGCTGGACGATTCCGTACAACTCTCCGAACCCCGAAGCCGCTATGAAGGTCCTCAACCTCATGTACTCCGACAAGGAATTCCTGAACGTTCTTGACTGGGGTATCGAAGGCACGCATTACGTCAAGGTCGACGGTTATGACAACGTCATCACCTTCCCCGAGGGTGTAACCTCAGAGACCAGCGGCTACTATCATGGCCTTAACTGGATGTTCGGCAACCAGTACATCTCCTATGTCTGGGAAGGCAACGCGCCCGACCTGTACACCAACCTCCAGGCATGGAACAACAGCGCGGACGTCTCTAAGGCGATGGGCTTTGTATGGGACTATACCACCGTTAAGACCGAGTACACGGCCGTTTCCAACGTTAATGAGAAGTATCTGTATGCCATCACCGATGGCGTCATGGACTATGACACCTATATCGATGAGTACGTCCAAGCCTTGAAGGATGCGGGCATCGACAAGATCATTGCCGAAAAGCAGGCGCAGCTCGATGCATGGGCAACGGCCAACGGCATTAATTAGCAGATCGTTCAACAGCGAGAGGGTTGCTGTGCAGCCCTCTCGCATTTATTGAGGAGGAATGCTATGAAAACTACGGGTAGGCATTCCAGAAACGGGAAAACTGCGCGTCCGCACGCTCACTTTGTGAGCAAGAGCATATATCCTTATCCTTTTCCCTTTCCCTTTCCTTATTGCTTTTAACAATATCAACCCCAGTGGTTTCGTTATTTGAAAACCTATGGTTATTCAGTTCTTTTACCTCTGGTTTTTCTTCTTTGCACGGCCTGCCGCCCTTTCGACCGTTAAGCCGTTTTGTACGGCTCGCGCGCAGGTTGGGGACTATCAGCTTCCACACGGCATTCGCCATGCCTGACAGTTGCGAATTTTCGTTTTCGTATAGTCCGTATTCGCAAATCGCGCGAAACAGTTTTAACTGCTGCTCGTTCGGCAAGTCGCTGATTGCCTCATAAAACGAGCGGTAAAACAGAAAGCTGTTCTCTGTCCGGGCTCCTGATTCCATGCGTTAAACCTCCATAGTATCTTCGCTACCATTCAGAAACGATACGACAGAAGACCATGCGATATAGAAACGGTTGCCACTCTTGACATAGTGAACTTTTCCCTCTTTCACCCATCGACGCACGGCATTCTCCGGCATACCAGAGCGGCGCACAGTTTCTTTTACAGTTAACATTAAAGGCTGCAACATATTTATTCCTCCGCACTGCTTGTCCTGTACTGCTGCTTTTTAATACACGCTTCGAATGCTTCGGAAGTCACGCGCATCTGTGAGCCAACACGAAATGAAGGAAAATCATTTCCCTTCATTATCTTGTACGCCGTTTGCAAGCCGATGCCAAAATACTCCGCGACGTCAGTCGGGGTCAATGTTTTCTGCTCCATATGTTTTTTCATTTCCTTTCGTGGTTATTGTCTAATAGTATTATACAGCCAAATAAATCCGATTGCAATGCTGAAATTAGATATAATATTATTTTTGGTATTTCAAATCGCATATTGTTTGTACCGATGCGAATATGGTAAAATAACTATATTATTGTGTTGGAGGCGTTTATGGGTACAAGCAAGGAGTTCGCGCAAAGATTGCGCACAGTACGAAAAGAAAACGGCCTGTCGCAGCGAGAATTAGCGGCAAGAATTGAAGTCAAGGCTCCAACATTATCTGCGTATGAAAGCGAAAGTGATAATAAACGAGCTACGCCATCGCTGGATGTCCTGCTGAAAATTCAAAAAGAGTTAGATGTTTCTCTTGATTATTTGTTTGGAATTGAAAAGAAGAATCCAGAGGATGAGCCGATTGAGAAAGTCAAACACTATTTGCGTGTTATGACATGGACATATGATATATTTGATGATGATGATGCAATAATTGTTTCGCCAACCCCTTGTTTTGATGAGAAAGATGATCTTTATTACCCACAAGCGGAGATCGAATACTATGAATCCTCAAGAATTCCACAGTTTTTCCACGAATGGGCTGCCGTACGGCAACTGTACTATGCGAAAACCATCGATAGTACAACCTATGAAGGCATTCTTGACGTGCTGTGCAAAAAGTATGCACAGCTGATATGTGACAAGCACGGCAAGGAGGAACAAGCCACAACAAAGAAGGTAAAGATAAAAATGTCAACGGAGGGCTGAACCGGTGGCAACGATTGACCGCTATAAAACTTCGAACGGCGCACCCCGTTGGCGGGTGCGGTATGATGTGTACATCAATGGCGAGCGACAGCAGAAAAAGCGCAGCTTTTGCACAGCCGCCGACGCGAAGGCGTTCGGCGCAAAGACGGAAGCCGCCATCCTGTCCGGTATGTACGCTGATGCACGCGGCCTGACGGTCGGTGAGTGGTTCGACACATGGCTGAAAACCTATACCACCAATGTACGGCCAAACACGCTGCGCGACTATAAGAACGCGCTGAACCGAATGGCCGGGCCAAGAATCGGCAATATCCGGCTTGAAAGCCTTGCCACAGCCGCCATACAGGGCGCGTACAACGATATTCTTTCAACCGAGTATATGGCGGCAAAGTACACAGAAAAGAACGGTGTGCGCGTTCTGGTAAAGCCTGCGCGCACCTATTCCCCGAAGTATGTACGGAACGTTCATGCGGTGGTGTCTCTTGCATTGGAGCAGGCGCGCCGCGAGGGATTGATCGCACGCAACCCCGCCCATGATGTGAAGCTGCCGAGCGCGAAAGAGAAGGAATACACCATCCCGGAGCCGGAGCAGCTGCAAGCCCTGCTTGCGGAGTTACGCGGCGCGGAATGCTATCTTGCCATTCTGACGTGCGCGCTGCTCGCCTGTCGGCGCGGTGAAGCGCTCGGCCTGTATTGGTCGGACATTGACTTTGATGGCGGCACGGTGGAGTTTAAGCGGGCGCTGATTATAAACGGCCTGACTCGATCGGTAGAAGTTGGCGAATTAAAGACCAAGAACGCGCGCCGCGTGCTGCCGCTGCCGGATGCGTTGCGCCGTGCACTGCTCGATCTGAAAGCGCAGAATGAAGCGAAAGCCCGCGCCGCCGGTGCGCATGTGGTGCAATCGCCTTTCGTGTTCACAACGGTACAGGGAAAGCCATTTCGGCCTGAAAGCATATCGCAAGCGTTCAAACGTGCCGCGGCGCGTGTCGGCCTGCCGGATATGCGCTTGCACGATCTCCGCCATACAGGAATCACCTATATGCTGATGGACGGTGCAGACCCGAAAACCGTTTCCGGGTTTGTCGGCCATGCAACGGCGCAATTCACGCTGAATCAATACGCGCATGTGATGGAACAGGCAAAGTAAAAGGCGGGTGCAATCCTTGAAAACAAGGTGCTTTTACCGCTCCAATAACATGGTTTTGAAACTAAATGTGCCCGATTTGTGCCCTTTTTGGTTTTTCGCTGTTTTCGCCGCGCTGCCGGATATAAGAAAAAGTCCCTAATTTAGGGACTTTTTCGTGGTAGCGGCGATCCGACTCGAACGGATGACAGGCCGGGTATGAACCGACTACTCTAGCCAGCTGAGTTACGCCGCCATATGCAATTGATGGATGCGGCGACGGTTCGCCGCCACACTTGTAATATTATAAGAGAATTGCGCACCGGTGTCAAGCATGAGTTTTCGCGGATTCGACTTCGGCCATGTGGCAAACGGCGGTATCTGCCGCTGCGCTTTTCCCGCTCAATAGATCATCTCGGACAGAATTGACAGCCCGACCGCCTCGCTATCGGTGGGATTGTACAGCCGATGCGCCGTGCCCTCCGTGAGGTAGATGCTGTCGCCCTCATGGAGTTCGACGCTTTCGCTGGGCATCTCCACCTCAATGCAGCCGCGGATTACCACGAAGCACTCATCCGCATCGTGCGCGGCAAAGGTCTCGTGTCCGCGGGCCTTTGGGCGCAGCGTGACCTGCACGACCTCGAGCTTTGGGGTGCAGTTCCATTCGCAGAGCATTCGTCCGCCCGCGGAATAATCGCCGCGCCGGCTGCATAAACTCTCTTTATGAACCAACGCATACAGTGGAAACCGCTGCTGATCTGCCTCGCCATCCCGCTCGCCGTGGGCGGGCTGTCGGCGCTGATCACAAGCAGCAGCATGGAAGCATTCGCCGCCCTGCGCCAGCCGCCGCTGTCGCCGCCGGGCTGGGTGTTTCCGGTCGTCTGGACGATCCTGTACGTTCTGATGGGGCTTGCCAGCTACCGATTCCGCAAGGACGCCGTTTCCATCCGGCTCTATGCCGGGCAGCTGCTGCTCAACTTTGTGTGGCCAATCCTGTTCTTTACGGCGGCGGCGCGGCTGCCGGCCCTCATCGAGCTGCTGCTGCTCTGGGCGCTGATGCTCTGGCTGCTGCTTCGCTGTTATGAGCGCGACCGCAAAGCGTTTTGGCTGCTCGTGCCCTACCAGCTCTGGCTGACTTTCGCCGCCTACCTGAACCTCGGCGTGCTGCTGCTCAATATGTAGCCAAGGGAATCGAAAAGCCCCGTGCAACCGGAACGACGTTCCGACCGCGCGGGGCTTTATGCATTGTCAATGGAATCATTCGCCGCGGCGATTCCGATCGGCCAGAAGAAAGCCGCCCATCGTCGCAACGGCGAAAACCGCGCCCGCGTCGGGCCAGTTCAGCCAGTTTCCAAAGAGGCTCGCGGCCAGAAAGCCGGCCACGACCGTCACTACCACCGCAATCAAAGCGCGCATATGCCATCCTCCTCCGTTCGTTTCTTCTTGTCAGCAGAGCGCCGCGCGCTCCATGCAGTGCACCGTTACGGTAAAGCGCTCGTTGCCGGGCATGCGGCCGGTCGCCGTTTCCACGGTGCGAAAGCCGAGCTTCTCGTACAGCCGCCGCGCCGGCGTATTGCCCGCAAGCACCTCGAGGTGCAGCGTTTCGCCCCTGTGCCGGTCGATCACATATTGTACGAGCGCGCTGCCGACGCCCTGCCGCGACAGCAGCGGATCCACATACAGCCACGCCAGTTCCGCGCCGTCGATCGCAGCAAAGCCGGCCACCCGGCCCGCCATCTCCGCCACGATGACGGTATCATCGAACAGGCCCTCGTTCCCTGCCGCCTGTGCAAGCGGTACAAACGCGTCCCGAAGACCGGCCAGCGCCAGCTCGTCCCTGCGGGCCTGATCGTGGATCTCCATCAGCCGCGGCCAGTCGCGCGGCGCATAGGGCCGAATGTCGATCTTTCCACTACACATTGAACCGGAACAGAGTCACATCGCCGTCCTGCATGACGTATTCCTTGCCCTCGGAGCGGATGAGTCCCTTCTCCTTGCAGGCGTTCATGGAGCCGAGCTCCATGAGCGTTGTGAACGGCACGATCTCCGCGCGGATAAAGCCGCGCTCAAAGTCGGTATGGATCACGCCCGCCGCCTGCGGCGCCTTCCAGCCGCGGCGGATCGTCCATGCGCGCACCTCGTCCGCGCCCGCGGTCAAAAAGCTGATCAGGCCGAGCAGCCGGTAGCACGCGCGCACAAGCTGGTCGAGGCCGCTCTCGTTCACGCCCATCTCCTCCAGAAACGCCGTCTTTTCCTCCGGCTCGAGCGCGGAGATCTCCTCCTCGAGCTGGGCACAGATGGTCAGCGCCTCGGCGTGTTCCACGGCGGCCGCGTCGTACACCTGCTTCACCAGCGCGTCCGGCTCGCTGCCGAGCGCGGTTTCCGCAACGTTCGCAACATAGATAACGGGCTTCGTGGTCAATAGGAACAGGCCCCTGACGAACGGCTGATCGTCGTCGTCAAACGCCATGGAGCGCACGGGCTTGCCGCTCTCCAGCGTTGCGTGGATGCTTTCGAGCAGCTCCAGCTCGCGGACAAGCCGCTTGTCGCCGCTCTTCATCATCTTTTTCGTGCGATCGATGCGGCGCTCAACCGTCTCGAGATCGGCAAACACCAGCTCCAGATTGATCGTCTCCATATCGCGCGTGGGATTGACGCTGCCGTCCACATGAACGACGTTCTCATCCTCAAAGCAGCGCACCACATGCACGACCGCATCCACCTCGCGGATATGGGAGAGGAACTTGTTGCCGAGCCCCTCGCCCCGGCTCGCGCCGCGCACAAGGCCGGCGATATCGACGAACTCAATCGTGGTGGGCGTGACCTTCTTCGGGTCGTACATCTTTGCGAGCGCGTCCAGCCGCGCGTCCGGCACCGGTACGACGCCCACATTCGGCTCGATCGTGCAGAACGGATAGTTTGCCGCCTGCGCGCCCGCCTGCGTGATGGCATTGAACAGCGTGCTCTTGCCCACATTGGGCAGGCCAACAACACCTAATTTCATATGTCTCTCCTTTGTTCTCCCTTCGCGCTTTGGCCTCTCCCACCGGGCTGCGGCGCGGCGATCAAGCGCGCGCTTGATGCCCCCCTGCGCTTCATCCAAGCCGCGCGGCGCGCAATGCTCAGAGTTTTTTCAGTCCTTCGTTCAGGCGCCGGAGCGATTCCTCCCGGCCGAGCAGCGCAGCGATCTCCATCGCGCCGCCGGGTGTCACCTGCCGGCCAGCCAGCGCGATGCGCACCGGCCAGAGCAGCGTGCCGTTCTTCATGCCCTGTTCGGCGGCAAGGCCGAGCAGCGTCTCATGCAGCGCCGCCTCCGTCCAGTCCGGCAGCGCCTCGAGCTTCGGGATCACCAGCTCGAGCACCGCTTTGGCAACCTCCGGGTTCGTCTTGGACTTCTTGTTCGTAAACAGGTCGGTTTCGTATGCCGGCAGCGCCGCAAGGAAGTCCACCATGTCCGGAATCTGCGTAAAGATCTCCGTGCGCGGCTGCAGAATGCGGCAGAGAATCTCCGTATCCATGCCGGCAACGCCCGCCTGCGCATAGTAGGGCATGGCGTGCGCAGTGAACGCATCGGGCGTGAGGCGGCGGATATATTCCGCGTTCATCCACGTCAGCTTGTTCACATCGAAGATCGCGGGCGACTTGCTCATGCCCTCGATTGAAAACGCCTCGATCAGCTCGTCGAGCGTGAAAAACTCGCGCTCGTCGCCGGGGTTCCACCCCAGCAGCGCCACATAGTTCACGATCGCTTCCTTGAGGTAGCCCTTGTTCAGATAATCCTCAAAATAGGCGTCGCCGTCGCGCTTGCTGAGCTTGTGCTGCGCGTCGCGCATGATCGGCGTCATGTGGATATAGGCGGGCTTTTCCCAGCCGAACGCATCGTACAGCAGATTGTACTTCGGCGTGCTTGCAAGGTATTCGTTGCCGCGCATGACGTGCGTGATGCCCATGGTGTGATCGTCGATGACGTTGGCAAAGTTGTACGTCGGCATGCCGTCCGCCTTGATGAGGATCATATCGTCCAGCTCGGCGCAGTCCACGGCGATGTGGCCGTAGATCACATCATCGAACGACGCTTCGCCTGTCTCCGGCACGTTCTGCCGGATGACGTGCGGCTCGCCCGCGGCCAGCCGGCGCTCGACCTCCTCCCTGCTCATGTGCAGGCAGTGCTTGTCGTACTTGAAGGTCTCGCCGCGCGCCGCAGCCGCCGCGCGCCGCTCCTCGAGCTCCTCCTTGGTGCAGAAGCAGTAGTATGCCTTGCCCTCGCGCACGAGCTGCTCGGCATAGGGCAGGTACATGGCCTTGCGCTCGCTCTGCACATACGGGCCGTAGTCCCCGCCGATATCGGGGCCCTCGTCCCACTGCATGCCGATGCTCCTCAGCGTGCGGTAGATCACGTCCGTCGCGCCCTCGACATAGCGTTCGCGGTCGGTGTCCTCAATGCGCAGGATAAACCTGCCGCCGTTGTGCTTGGCGTACAAATAGGTGTACAGCGCGCTCCTGAGGTTGCCCAGGTGCATATAGCCCGTCGGGCTCGGTGCAAATCTTGTTCTTACCATGTTTTCCTCGTTTTCTTCTCCCCGCTCCTTTTATATAAAAGGAAGCAACGATTCTGTTCTTGTCCTGCTGAACCGGCCGCGTCGGTAGCGGCCTGTGGCCCCGGCGGGAACCGCCGTCAGCCCTTATAGCTGTCCTTGAGCCCGACGACGCGGTTGAACACCGGCGCGCCGGCAGCGCTGTCGGGATCGGCGCAAAAATAGCCCACCCGCAGGAACTGGAACCGGTCGCCCACGGCTGCGCCGGCAAGCGCCGGCTCGGCAAAGCCCTGCTTCACCACCAGTGAATCCGCGTTGAGCCGGTCGATAAAGTCCCGCTCATCGCCCGCCTCCGCCTCCAGCAGCAGCGGCTCGTAGAGCCGGAATTCGGCTTTGACCGCGCGTTCGGCGCTGACCCAGTGCAGCGTGCCCTTGACCTTGCGCTCGCACAGGCCGCTCTTCGTCTCGGGATCGTACGTCACATGCACGCAGGTCACATTGCCCTCCGCGTCGGTATCGTAGCCGACGCAGCGGACGATGTACGCGCCCTTGAGGCGCACCTCGCCGTCGGGCTTGAGGCGGAAAAACTTCTTCGGCGGCTCGACCGCAAAATCCCCGCGCTCAATATACAGCTCCCGGCCGAACGGCGCGGTGTGCGTGCCGGCCTGTTCGTCGTTCGGGTTGTTTTCGAGCGTGATGTCCTCGACGCGCCCGGCCTCCCAGTTGTCCACCACCACGCGCAGCGGATCGATGATTGCCATGTAGCGCGCGGCGTGCGCATTCAGGTCCTCGCGCACACAGTGCTCCAGCATCGCCGTTTCCACAACGGAATCGGCCTTCGCCACGCCGATGCGGTCCAGAAAATCGCGGATGCTCGCGGGGGTATAGCCGCGGCGGCGCAGGCCGCACAGCGTGGGCATGCGCGGATCGTCCCAGCCGGATACATGCCCCTCCTCCACAAGCCGCCGGAGATACCGCTTGCTCATGATCGTGTTCGTGAGGTTCAGGCGCGCAAACTCGATCTGGCGGGGCTTTTCGGAAAATTCGCACTGCTCCACCACCCAGTTGTACAGCGGCCGGTGCGCCTCAAACTCCAGACTGCAAAGCGAGTGCGTAATGCCCTCGATCGCGTCCTCGATGGGGTGGGCAAAGTCGTACATCGGATAGATGCACCACTTGTCGCCGGTCTGATGGTGGGGGATGTGCAGAATGCGGTACAGCGCCGGATCGCGCAGATTCATATTCGGCGACGCCATATCGATCTTGGCGCGCAGCGTATGCGACCCATCCGGAAACTCGCCGTTTTTCATGCGCTCAAACAGATCGAGGTTTTCCTCGACGGAGCGGCCGCGCCACGGGCTGTTTTTGCCCGGCTCGGTGAGCGTACCGCGGTACAGGCGCATCTCCTCCGCGGAAAGGTCGTCCACATAGGCCACGCCCTTTTTGATGAGCTTGACGGCCAGCTCATAGCACTGGTCGAAATAGCTCGAGCCAAAGCGGAGCTGATCCCACTGAAAGCCCAGCCAGCGGATATCGGCCTGAATGGCCTCGATGTACTCCACGTCCTCCTTGGTCGGGTTCGTATCGTCAAAGCGGAGGTTGCACGAGCCGCCGTACTGCTCCGCCATGCCGAAATCGATGCACAGCGCCTTGGCGTGCCCGATGTGCAGATAGCCGTTCGGTTCGGGCGGGAAGCGGGTTTTCACGCGCGGATCGGTTTCGCCCGCGTCGCGCCGCGCCTGCAGGTCGGCTTCGATCTGTTCCTCGATAAAGTTCTTGCTGCTGATGATTTCTTCCATCCCGTTCTGCCTCCAAAGTATTACATTTTATTATCTCCGTATCCTGCAAAAATGTCAACGCGCCAAACGGCTTTTATTTGCGATTCCGGCCATCCTGTGATATACTTTTTCAAAATTTACTGGCAATCACACATAATCAGATTGGAGGAGTGACAATATGCACCATCTTGCATGGATCGGAACTGGCGTCATGGGCGGCCTCATGGCGGGACATCTGCTGGACGCGGGCTATGCGCTCAGCGTCTACACGCGCACGCGGGAGAAGGCGCTCCCCCTTGCCGCGCGCGGCGCGCGCCTGTGCGATACCATCGCCGACTGCGTGCGGGATGCGGACGCAATCATCACAATGGTCGGCTTTGTGCCCGATGTGGAGGCGGTATACTTCGGTGCGGGCGGCATTCTGGAAAGCGCAAAGCCGGGCGCGCTGCTCATCGATATGACGACCACCGCCCCGTCGCTCTCGGTGCGCATCTACGATGCGGCGAAGGCGCGCGGCCTCTCTGCGCTCGATGCGCCGGTCTCCGGCGGGGACGTGGGCGCCAGGAACGGCACGCTCTCGATCATGGCGGGCGGCGACCGCGCGGCGTTCGACCGCGCAGCGGAGCTGTTCACCCATTTGGGCAAAACCATTCACCACACCGGCGCGGCCGGCACGGGCCAGCACACGAAGATGGCCAACCAGATCGCCATCTGCGGCGCGATCGCGGGCGCGTGCGAAGCGCTCACCTATGCGGAGAAGGCGGGACTCGATCCCGAGAACATGCTCTCGTGCATCAGCGGCGGCGCGGCGGGTTCCTGGCAGCTCTCGAACATGATTCCCCGCGTGCTGAAAAACGATCTGAACCCCGGTTTTTTCATCAAGCATCAGGTCAAAGACCTGCGCATCGCCGAGCAGGAGGCGGCAGGCAGCGGGGCGCATCTCCCGGTGCTCGATCTCGTGGCGGCGATGTACGAGCAGCTTCTGTCCGCCGGCGACGGCGAGCTGGGCACGCAGGCGCTGATCAAGGCATACCGGGAGGGCTGAAACCCCTTCCCGCAGCAATGGGCTGATCGGGAGGGGCTCCTCCCTTTGGCAATACGGTATCATTTTTCTTTTATTCCAGCGCATCCCAGCGCATCGCCGGCACAATGGGATGGGCTGCCGGCGGCCAAACCAACAAGGAGGTAATACGCACCAATGGATTTGTTTGCAAAACCGAAAAACATCTATGTCGATCAGGCGCGGGAAATGGGCGTCTACCCGTATTTTCACGAGCTGGAGTCGCGGCAGGACACCGAGGTCATCATGGAGGGAAAGCGCCGCATCATGCTCGGCTCCAACAATTATCTCGGGCTGACCGTGCATCCGCGCGTGATCGCCGCGGGCGTGCAGGCACTTCAAACCTTCGGCTCCGGCTGCTCCGGCTCGCGGTTCCTCAACGGCACGCTGAGCCTGCATACGCAGCTCGAGCAGGAACTGGCCGGGTTCCTCCGCAAGGAGGCGGTCATGACGTTCTCGACCGGCTTCCAGTCCAACCTCGGCATCATCTCCGCCATCTGCGGCAAGGACGATTACATCCTCTCCGATAAGGAAAACCATGCCAGCATTTACGATGGCTGCAAGCTCTCCTACGCGAAAATGCTCCGCTACCGCCACAACGACATGGAGGAGCTGGAGCGGCGGCTGCAGCAGGTGCCGGATACGGCCGGCTGCCTGATCGTCACCGACGGCGTATTCTCCATGGGCGGCGATATCTGCAATCTGCCGGAGATCGTCCGGCTCGCAGAAAAGTACGGCGCGCGCGTCATGGTGGACGATGCGCACGGTCTCGGCGTGATCGGCGAGGGCGGCCGCGGCACCGCCGCCTACTATGGGCTCGAGGACAAGGTGGACATCATCATGGGTACGTTCTCCAAGTCGCTTGCGTCCATCGGCGGCTTTATGGCGGCCAGCGAGGAGGTCGTGGACTATGTGCGCCATGCCTCGCGTCCTTATATCTTCTGCGCGTCCATTCCGCCCGCGAGCTGCGCGACCGCGCTCGAAGCGCTGCACATCCTCATGGAGCAGCCGGAGCTTCCGGTGCGCCTTGCCGCGCTGGCAAAATATATGCGCGAGGGGCTGCGCTCGCGCGGTATCTCCATCCGCGAGAGCACCACGCCGATCATTCCGATCTATACGCACGACGCGCTCAACACGCTGACCGTGGCCAAGGAGCTGTACGACGAGGGCGTCTATGTCAATCCCGTGCTGCCGCCGGCCACACACCCGTCCGAATGCCTGCTGCGGACAAGCTATATGGCAACCCATGCCGAGGCGCTGCTGGATGAAGCGCTGGATATCATCGAAAAGGTGGTGTTCAGGCATGCCTGAGAGTAAGGGCGTCGTACTCGTCACCGGCGCTTCGAGCGGTATCGGTCTTGCGGCGGCGAACGCGTTTCTGGATGCGGGCTACACCGTGTACGGCATCTCCCGTCACCCGTTTGACGGCGCGCGCCACAGGCATCTGGTCGCGGACATCACCGACGAGGCCGGTATCAAAGCCGCAGTCGATGCGATTCTCCTCGAGCAGGGCCAGCTCGATATTCTGGTAAACAACGCGGGCTTCGGCATCTCCGGCACGGTCGAGTTCACGAGCGACCGGGAGGCGCGCAGGCAGTTCGACGTCAACCTGTTCGGCACGCTCAACTGCATCCGCGCCGTGCTGCCGCACATGCGCGCGCAGCGCGCCGGCCTGATCCTGAATCTTGGCTCGGTTGCGGGCCTGATTCCGATCCCGTTTCAGGCGTTCTACTCGGCGGCCAAGGCGGCCATCGGCGCGATCACGATGGCGCTGCAAAACGAGATGCGCCCGTTCTCGGTCCGCGTCTCGGCGCTGCTGCCCGGCGACGTCAAAACCGGCTTTACCGCCGCACGCGAAAAGAGCGCGGCAGGCGGCGACGTCTATCAGGCGCTCGGCCGCTCGGTCGCAGGCATGGAGCGGGATGAGCAGAGCGGCATGGCGCCCGCGGTCATCGGCAGGCGGATCGTTGCCATTGCCGAAAAAAAGCACCCGAAAGCGCTCTATACCTGTGGGATCAAATACCAGTTCTTTCTGCTGCTCCAGCGCATTCTGCCCGTGCGCACGCTCAACTGGCTCGTCGGCATTCTGTACGCAAGGGCGTAGGCGATTCGGCCAAATATACTCCGCTTCCCCTGACGACAGAGCGGACGGTTTTCAAAACCGTCCGCTTTTTCTTCCCTTCCATGATGAAATTTTGACCATTCATCGCGCCGTTAACCCAGCGCGACGTCGAGCACCATCATGGCGGCGAACCCGGCCATCGCCCCGAGCGTGCCCGCGTGCGAGTGCTCGCCGAGACGCGCCTCCGGAATGAGTTCCTCCACGACCACATACATCATGGCGCCGGCCGCAAACGCAAGCAGCCATGGCATGTACGGGGAGATCAGCGGTGCAAGCAGCACCACCGCCACGCCGGCAACCGGCTCAACGACGCCGCTCGCCGCACCGTAGAGAAACGCCCTTCCGGGCCTCAGCCCCTCCTGCCGCAGCGGCAGCGAGATCGCCGCGCCCTCCGGAAAATTCTGGATGCCCATGCCGATCGCAAGCGCCATTGCGCCCGCGTACAGCCCCGTACCGCCGGCGGTTTCCGCTCCCGTCTGCGCAGCCGCGCGTGCAAACGAAAGCCCGACGGCCATGCCCTCCGGAATATTGTGCAGCGTGACGGCCAGAACGAGCAGCGTCGTGCGCCGCCAGGCAGAAGAAACGCCCTCCGCCTCCGTGGAGCCCGGGTGCAGATGCGGCAAAACCGAATCGAGCAGCATCATAAAGGCAACGCCGAGCAGAAACCCGCCCAACGCGGGCAGCCAGCCGGGTCCTCCTGCCGCTTCCGCCTCCTCAATGGCGGGGATGAGCAGGCTCCAGACCGACGCCGCGATCATCACGCCCGCGGCAAAGCCCAGCGCAGCGCGCTGAATGCGCGGGTTCGCCTTTTTGCGCAGCAGAAAAACCGTTGCCGCGCCAAACGCCGTCATGAGGCAGGTAAAGCCGGTGCCGGCCGCGGCGAACAGCAGTGCTCGTTCCATGAGAATCCCTCCCTTTCCACACACAGTATACCATCGATTGCCGCCAGAAACACGACCAAAAAAGCAAGCGCCGGTATCTTTTTCCTCTTCGGCATCGTCCGCCATCCGCTCTGCCCGATTCGGCGGGAGGGCGAATCCGCCTGCGCAGGCATTTTGTCGGTTTGCACGCGGGAACACACCCCACCGCCCCCGCTTGCGGTTCTGCACATATCACACAGCGTACAACGTTTTGACGATCAAGCGCGCTCTTTGGCACGCGCTTGTTATCGTTCACGGCATGCAATATCACACGCTGCGCCCATGTCGTCCCACCGGCCGCTTGCCGTCCGATATTTCCGTAAATACATATTGACCTTCCGGTCTGTTTGTGGTATTTTATCGCAATAAATAGACTTGTTGGTCTGTTTTTTGCGAGGTAAAACATGAAACGAGAAGAAAAAAATGCCATAAGCATGCAAAAGATACTGGACAGCGCCCGAACGGAGTTTGCCGAAAGGGGCTACGGGCAAAGCTCCGTCAACACCATTTGCAGCAACGGCGAGCTGTCAAAGGGAATTCTCTATCACTATTTTAAGGACAAGGACGCACTGTATCTTGCCTGTATGGAGCGGTGCTTTCAGGCGCTGACCGCCTATCTGAGCCGGTACGGAACATGCGCCGGAGGCGGGGTTGCGCAGCGGCTCGACGCCTATTTTTCCGCAAGGTTCCGGTTTTTCCACGAACACCCGGCGGAGGAGGCGCTCTTCTTTGAGGCCGTCATGTCCCCGCCGGAACCGCTGAAGCAAAGGCTTGCCGAAATCCGGGCGCCGTTTGACCGGCTAAACATCGAAATCCTGGACAGCATTCTGTCCGAGGCAACGCTTCGTACCGATGTGTCGCGGCAGGAGGTCATCGATACCTTCCGCGACTATCAGGACTTTATGAATGCGCGCAGCTGGGCGGCGGCCGGAGCAGCCATCCCGTTCGCCGAGCGCGAGCAAGCCTGTAAAAAAGCAGTGTTGATTTTGTTATACGGCGTCATGCAGCCGGGAAAGGAGCAGCAATGAAGCCATCAGGGGATTCCATTTCGGGCGAAATGAAGCCCTCCAAAGCGATCGTCCGGCTCGCAATTCCTGCGACGCTCGCACTGCTGGCAAAGGCGGTTTATAACATCGTGGATACGGCGTATATCGGCATGCTGCACTCCGATACCGCGCTGGCGGCCGTTGGCGTGACGCTGCCGCTGCTCCTGATCATGGTTTCGGTGGAGAACATCTTTGCCGCCGGCGCGGCGGTTCTGGCGGGCCGTCAGCTCGGGGCAAACGATAAGGACGGTGCAAGCACGACCGCTACGACCATCATCGGGCTTTCGCTGGCAATCGGCGTTCTGCTCTGTGTGGCGGGACTGATCTTCATCGAGCCGCTGCTGCGCTCGTTCGGTGCATCCGACGAAGTGCTTCCGCAGGCCAAAAGCTATGCGTTCTGGATGTTCATTGCCGCGCAGGCCAATCTGCCCGCACAGAGCATGAACTGCGCTGCACGCGCCGAGTCCTCCGTGAAAATTTCATCCATCGCCGTCGTGACCGGCGCACTGCTGAACGTCGTTCTCGACCCAGTTTTTATGTTCGACTGGGGCTTGGGGCTCGGCGTTGGCGGCGCATCGCTCGCGACGACCGTCTCCCAGTTTGTCACGTTTGCCATCCTCGTCTGGTTCTACCTGAGCGGAAAATCCATCATCAAGATCAAGCCGCGGTATTTCAGGCTCAACTGGGAGCTGGTCAAAACCGTTACCCTGATCGGCATTCTGACGGCGGTCATCCAGATCTGTCTGGCCGTGGCGACCTCCCTGACCAATATCGCCATAAAGCCGATGCCCGACGCGGACCTGATCATCGCCGCCTACGGCGTCGTGCAGCGCCTGATCCTGATCGGCTGCTATGTCGTCATGGGCTTTATGCAGGGCTATCAGCCCGTAGCCGCCTATGCCTTCGGCGCAAAGAACGAGGAGCGGTTCCACACCTCGGTACGGTTTTCACTGAAGGTTTCGCTGCTGCTTACCATCGTTGTGGAGGCGGTCTACATTCTGCTGTCCAGACCGCTCATCCTGCTGTTCAACAACAACCCTGCCGTCATCGATTACGGCGCGGCGCTGCTGATCTCGCAGGTGGCGCTGTATCCCGCGTTCGGGTTCTGCTACATGATGACCATTACCTACCAGACCATCGGCGCTTCGCGCTACGGACTGTTTCTGTCGCTCATCCGGCAGGGGCTGTTCTATGTGCCGTTTATTCTCTCGCTGCCAAAGCTTCTCGGCGTGACAGGCATCTACCTCGCCCAGCCGGCGGCGGACGTGCTCACCATTCTCGTCTGTCTGTTCTCCATCCGGCCGATGAAGCGGCTTGCGAGCAGCAATATGGCCGGGGTAGGATAAGCGCAGCGGCGCACGGGCGCAGCTGCACATTTATGGACAAAGATCAAAGCAAAGCTTGGTAGGATAATCGCAGCGGCGCACGGGCGCATCCTTTCGCCGACCGGCCAAAATCGGCGCAGTGGAGCATCGCCCTACGGGGCGCCGAATTGCCGGGGCATGCCCGCATGCATCGAATGGTTCCGATTTCGGTTCAGCCCCGGTCTCCATCGTGCCGCCCTTCTTCACGGTCTGCGTCGTTACCCTGTCCGTGCGCAGCATGTCCGTCCGGAACGGTATCGGGCGCACCGGATAGTTCCGCAATCCAATTCCGGATCTGCCGCATGGTGAGCCCGCGGATATCGTCCACCGTAATCGCTTCATCGAGTGCGTGCAACGTGAGAAACGCACGGTATTTTCCAAAGGACAGTCCCACCGCATGTGCGGCAGCCGCCTCTTCCCGATTCCCGCTCTGGCACTCCACTTTGGGCGACGCCGCATAAGCACATGCCGCAATGCATGCGCGCATCTCCTCGCTCTTTGCATCCGTACTGCCGATCACCGTGATGGAAACGAGCGCGTCACCGCCGAGGTACTGATGCATGGCGTCGCTGGTGAACAGCGTGTCGAGCGCCTCGGCATAGGGCAGGTTTTTCAGTTTCACGGCTGCGGCGAGCGCCTCCCCGTCCTCATGATATCCGGTTACGGACACCACGCGGTCAAAGCGGTTGACGCCGAGTTCGATGGACGGATTGACGTCCACACTGATCGCGGATACCGGCGTTTCATACAGCCGCCATCCGCCAAGGCCCAGGAGCAGCACAGCGATGCAGGCGCACGCAGCCAGCCGCCGCACATGCGCTGGGTTCGGGCGCATGCGCTGCATCCGCTTTTCAAGATACGCCTTTGTGCGCTGCTTGAGCGTGTCCTGCGCGCGAACGTCTGCAAAGGCTTGTTTGATCCTGTTATTCAAAGCGCATCCTCCCCCAATTCCTGACGCAAAAGAGTCCTCGCCCGCGAAAGAAGCGTATACACCGTGTTTGCGTTTTTGCCGAGCAGCCTTCCAATTTCCACCGCAGAATAGCCTTCGTAGTAGTGCAGATATACCGTATCCCTATATTTGGGCGGCAGGGAAAGCACCGCGTAGAGGACCTCGCGGTGCTCGGCTTTGTCAACGGCCGCCTTGTTCCAGCACGGCATCGATGCTCGTTGTACGGCTGCGAAAAACGCTCTTCAAAAGGTCTTTGCATGCGTTGATCGTGATGCGGCGGATGAGCCACGCCTTCTCGTGCTCTGCGCTCTCGAATGCAGCGGAACGGAGGACATATTTCAGGAACACCGTCTGAAAGATATCCTCCGTGTCGGACTCGTTTTTCAAATGCACCATACAAATCCGCCGGACGGTGTCCGCGTACAACTCGATGGCCCGGTTCGCTTCCGCCTCGCTGCGCATACGAACGATCCTTCCCGCGTTATCTGTTCCCGCCGCACCATCTCCCCGCGCGCCTGCCCGTCCCGTCCTGCGGGCAAACGCCGCCGTTTGGACAGTTGTCGCATATCCCGTCGCCGTCTGCATCGGCAAACGCCGCGCCGCAGATACCGCGGTCATCTGCATCCGCGGCGCTGCGGCCGCGGTTTTCGTCTGCCGCCAACGCGCTCGTCATACCGATGGACAAGGCCAGCATGGCTGCAAGCAATGCAATTGTCTTTTTCTTCATATAGAACCTCCGTGATTGTTGGCCGTCGTGAACGGCTTCTCCATCAATACGATTGATAACAGCAAATCCTTTCGTTCCGCAAACAATATGGTTGAATGGAAGCGCCGTATGCCCTCACGGTCGGTTTCTAGCGCTTTGTCCCGCTCTGCACGCCTACATTTTTGGCTTCCATCCGTTTTCTGAGCAGCGCCTCTTTGTTGGGAACGTCCGTTCTTTGCAAAAATGCGGCCCACTTCCTGTCGGCTTTATCGCCATTGCTCTCCCAGTATTTCAGCCGGTCATAAAACCATGCGCATTCGCTGGCAGCAAGGGCATCCGCATTTTCCGGCCTTTCGTCATAGATAAGCGCCGTCAATCCATAAAAAACCACGCCCAACGCATGCGTTTCGACATGTATCGTCGCCGCCGCATGGCCGATCGCTCTGGCCGCCGCCTGTGCTGCGGGATGCCCCTCGGCCTCCGTTGCAGCATGGTGCGCGGCATGGATGGCCTTCTTTGCAATCGGCATCTTTACCTTGCCCTCCGCCCACATTTTGGCGATCCCGATCAATTCTCTTGGGCGCGTGTCATCCGGAAAATCCCGTTCAAATATCTCCAAAAAGCGCGGCGCACAATCCAGCGCCCACAGCACCAGCGTTTTGTGCGTCTGCTTTTCGATCAGACAGCGCAGCGGCTGGATGCACGCGCTCTCTCTGGAAAACAGAATCTTTCTCATGTTTCCGTTCCTTATGCGTTTTTCTGTATTATACCAAAAAAGCACGGAAAGCGGCATCTGTTGCACGCAGCATGGTACCATCGACGTCTGTGACGCCCATGCCGTTTCGTCATCACACAGCCCAATATATATTTTACAACCATCCGTATGGCACTGCATAAGCGCCGCGTATGTTATATCATCCGTATACTATTATGCCGCATGTGATATATCCGCTGCGGCCGCAGTATGGGGGCGCGCCACATCCGTCGGAACGTCCGCTCTGCCGAGAATCCGGCTCTCCGCATCGATCACTCGCGCCTTGGCGCCCGCTGCCGATACGATCCTTCATGCTCTTTCACCATCCTGTCCGTCCCTTTGCTGATAGATAGTACAAGCCCGATTGACGGAGTAAGGCTCTCCGCGCCGTTTCGGCAGGGCGAAGCGCGTTCCTTCGTATGCGTGCAGCGGACCTTGCCGGATGTTCACGGCACTCCCCCGCTTGATCCCCGAGAAGCAGCTTTTCTCCATGCCAGATCCGGCGCTTTGACGACCGTTTTCGCCCCCGTTCACGATATCCCGCAATTTATTATTGTAACCGTATGCGTAAAAGAGTTTCAGCAGATACTAAAATACTTCCCTTTGGTGGGAGTGCCAATCGTGGAATTGGCGAATGTTACAGGAATAGGATATACAACCCTATACCACTACCGAAACGGCTTAAAGCCAAAAGAAGAAAAGTATCGCTAACCGCAGCGCTCAAGCCCATTTACAAAGCGCCCACCGAGGAGCTTGCGCTGGAGGCTCTGGACGAACTGGAGTCCACCTGGGGCGGCAAGTATCCGGCGTCGA
>ERZ857882.2000-NODE-2000-length-22374-cov-34.285765_pt1 | contig 22374 bp, 18 predicted proteins | sample MGYA00519697_ERZ857882 | MGnify/ENA primary metagenome ERZ857882 (study PRJEB31778, sample SAMEA3449373) | human gut metagenome | biome: human gut; feature: human-associated habitat; material: faeces | place: United Kingdom | collected 2010/2012 ...
GTACACGAGCCAAGAAACTCCTCTCTGAACTGACTGCGGAGGAAATTGTTGTAGCTAAAGGCGGAAATCGAAACAGAACCTATCAGTTGAAATCTTAGTCGTTCGCAATAATAGGCAATGCAGAAGCACAATATGATCGAGATGAATTACCATTATGAAACAGAAACCATGGGATAGATATGAAGCTGCTTTGTTGCTTAGCTACTGTTTAAAAATCGAAGCAGGAGATATACCTCGCAAGGAAGCAGTAGATATTGTCTCAAATACCCTAAGAAAACGAGCTGAGGTACAAGGCGTCGAAATCGACGAGACATTTAGAAATACAAACGGTATTTCTATGCAGATGTCTGCAATCAGAAATTGCTATTTGGGAAAAGACCACGGTTTAGCTGGCTCAAAGCTATTCCACGAGATGGTTGATCTATACAAAAGCAACCACGATGCACTTGAACAAATCTTACAGGGGGAATCTGACAAAGTGAACAGATCAATATGGCAGGAATTCCTTCTGTGGCTGAAGGAAGCAGTTCCAGACAAAGAAAAGGAGATCGTGACCTCGTTGCCGGCGGTCAGTATGCTTGCACTGAAAAGCAATCGGACACATATGCCCATCAGCGAAATTTCAGATGTTGCTGAGATTGAACGGCTACAATCGATTATGCGAAAACCGGGCGCACTGGGACTGCATTCTAAGAAAATGCTGACCAAAGCAAGTCACGCTTTAAATACCTATGTGCAATTTTTGGATAAAAAGGCTGATGACGCAGCTGCACCAGAAGAGTCGCAGTCTGTGTCAGTCGAAGAGTCGGTTGCGCATGCAAATTTCCGGGTCGACTTTTCGAAATCTATTAGCTATGCACATACAAAACCCATTAGCTGTAAGTACAAGGGACGGGATATTTCATGCGCTGGATGGAATGCTTTGTTCATAAATCTGACCAGACTGATCTATCAGGAATGCGGTGATACATTCCCGGTCGGCTGTAGTCTATTGTCCAGCTCTCGCATTGATATTGGCAATGCGGAGGGAATGAATTATCCAAAGGAAATTGCCAATGGTGTTTATCTGGAGTGCAATGCGAGTGCGACCGGTATTGTAAATAAGCTACATGCGCTTTTCGATATCTGTGGAATCAACTATGATGATGTTATTATTGAATATTGCAAAACGAGTGACAATATAGTATCCGAAAAAGAAGTAAAAGCTTCCAATCCACAGGTTGCTGCCTTGGAAAAGTTACTTTCAAAGCACTATAAATATGGGTTCCGATTAGGGTCCCCCATTGAACTGATGCGCATTAGAAATTTTGCAGAAGAAGATGGCATTTTTCTCGCTGATTCCGATGAGGAGTTGGAGCGTAAAATTGCTGCTACCGGAATAAAAATTGACGGCAAAGTGTTTATCATTGAGAGCGAAATTCTCTCGGGAATTGCTGCTGTAACAGATAGCGTGTTCGACGAGGGGGCAACAGTTATCTTCTTGAATCAGCTGATGGAAATCAAAGAAGAATGGTTGTCAGAACAGCATATCACCAATGTCGATATGCTGAAGACGCTCTTAAAACGGATTCGTCCTAATTACTACTATGGGCAGAATATTATCACTCCTGGAGAAAAGTCAACGGAACACGATGCTATTGTCAAAGAAATTCTCAGAATCAGCACGGGGCAGTCGGTTGTTCGGACAGATGCTTTGAAGGAAAAGCTCCCCTATATTCCGACAGAAAAAATCGCATGGAGTTTATCAACGAGTCCGGAGTTTATCTGGATTAGCGAAGGAAAATACTTTCTCATGAATCAGTTTGTGCTTTCTGAAGAAGATGCAAATACAATTTCTGAACATGTGGCCAACGAGTGCGAATTGAATGGCTATGCCTCCATCACCGACCTACCTCTTGGCAATATTCAGGAAGAAAACTATGAACTATCAGAAACGGCTATCTATGCAGCGGTGTATAGCACTGTGCTCAAGGAGCATTATTATCTGCACGGGAAGATTCTCACCAAAGAAGAGAATGGTGTGGATATCTCTGCACTGCTGAAAGCATACTGCGCTGGGAAAAGTTGTTGTACTGCATCTGAGTTAATGGAACGGGCAGAAGAACTGACGGGAACTCCGAATAAGCAGACCTCTATGGCTATTCTTTATGATAGTATGATTCGCGTTGATATGGATGAGTTTGTCTCTGAAGATCAGATTCATTTTGACACCAACGCTGTCGATACACTTCTTAAAAGCATGGTTGGTACACGATTTGCGCCCATAAGAAGTGTGAACACATTTGCTCTGTTCCCATCTTGTGGTGCAAGCTGGAATCACTATGTACTGGAGAGTTTTTGCTATCGTTTCAGTGAAGAATATAGGCTTGCTGTCATCAATTATAACGACAAAAATGCCGGATTAATTGTTTCAAAGGATTTAACTCTAAGTTATGCGGATATGCTCAGTGAGGCGGCTGCAAATTCCAGTGTGGAACTGACGCTTGAATCTGTCGGCCAATATTTCTTTGATAACGGATACACCGCAAAAAGAAGATACGCCAAGATGCCCGAAATATTGGAACGGGCCAAAAATATTAGAGAGGAGGATTGATTCCAATGTACTCTTATTCCTACGACGCGACCACTGGAGGAATCGTCCTAAACTCATCTCCAACGGTTTTTTCAAAGGAACCCCGTCCTGTGTGGGCAGCGGAGATGGATCTTCTTGGATTTCATCAGTACTGGAAATATGATGAACAAAACGATATTCCCTATATGTGGGCAGAGTCTAATGCCTATTGGTATCGAGGAACGCAGATTGCCAAAATAAAGGGTGGTGATTTGTATACGGCCCCAGAGTTGATCCCGACTCGAACAGAAGATGATCATATTCCCTTCTCGAAGGAAGACGGATTTGTCCTGCAACCCATTGATATATCGGCGATGAGTCAGCAGAATGAGGAACTGATGACGATTGTCGAAAACACCACGGTTAAAAAGATTGTCAAGGAGTATGAAAAATTTAAGAATCGTCTTGATATTTTTCATGTGGCTTTTTCTGGAGGGAAAGACAGTGCAGTACTTTTGGATCTGGTAAAAAAAGCCCTGCCCATAGGCAGTTTCGTTGTTATCTTCGGAGATACTGGGATGGAATTCCCGGATACCTACGATGTTGTTGAAAAAACAAAGGCTCAATGTGAAGAGGATGGAACACCATTCTATATTGCCCGCTCACATTTTGAACCTTGTGATTCTTGGAAACTCTTTGGCCCACCTGCGCGGGTATTGCGTTGGTGCTGTAGTGTCCACAAGAGTACACCTCAGACGCTCAAAATGCGCGAGATTACTGGAAAAGATAACTATGTTGGCATGGACTTTGTCGGTGTAAGAGCACATGAGAGCGTAAGCAGGAGTAAGTATGATTATGAGAATTTCGGGAAGAAGCAGAAGGGACAGTACAGCTACAATCCTATTTTGGAATGGACATCTGCCGAGATATGGCTCTATATCTTCATAAATAATGTGCTGATTAACGCGGCATATAAGAAGGGAAATTCACGCGCTGGCTGCCTTTTCTGCCCGATGGGTGGTGGTTCGAGCGATTATTTTCGTAGATGCTCTTATCAGAAAAAAGTTGATGAATATGTTGACTTTATCAAAGAATCTTATGGTTCGACTGATACAAAAAAAGCGCGATCATACATACAAAACGGAGGATGGAATGCACGAAAGAATGGTCGTGACTTGGCTGATAACCCCTTTCGCTGCATTGAATCCGTTTTAGAAGATGATATCTCCATTACAGTTGTCAATCCAACCACCGACTGGAAAGAGTGGATTAAAACAATAGGTGACCTTCGCGATACCGAAAATGGGTATGCGATTAGCTATAAGGAGAAAGAGTATCCCTTCACGGTTACTGATACTGAGAACGGATATGTAGTTTTGCTTCCACAGAACATTTCAAAAGAATCACCGCAATTCGTAAAGCTTTTTCGCCAAGTTTTTCGGAAAGCTTCATATTGTGGCAAATGTAGAGTATGCGAGACTAACTGCCGGAATGGAAGTATTGAATTTAAGGACGGTAGGGTTCAGATTGAAAATTGTATTCACTGCCACCAATGCCATGAAATTGATAGCGGATGCTTGCTATTCCATTCACTGAGGCATCCTCAAGGAGGGGGAAAACCAATGAAAAGTTTGAATTCCTTTGCAGATCACGCACCAAAACGAGAGTGGCTTGTATCGTTCTTTGATCTTAAAGAGGCTTTTTTCACGGAGCACTCTTTAGGGCCAATGATGTATGATATGTTCCGCCGTTTTCTTCGGGATGCGGGCCTAAATGAGAAGAACCATTTTACATCTTTCGCTGAATTAATTGAGCAGATTGGCTGGGAGAGTGATACAGCACTTGGCTTGATGATGGTCAACTTGGCAATGGAGAATCCTCAAATTGCCTGGTATGTAAACACCCTCGATATAGGTGTTTATTATGAGCGGAAGCAAGTAGAAGAAATGCTGACCGCTTTGGATGTCAAACCCAAAGACGCAAAGTCGATAGTGAAGTCATACAAGCGCATAGTGGAAACGCCATTTGGAACGTCTTTGAATTTCGGCTATTTTACTGATGACGAGAATATTGTCAGATTGAAATGGTCAATGAGCGACAATCGGGTATTTCTCTACGCTCTATATCGCTTTGTAGAGAAGTGCAATTTGAATCGGGAATTCAATGTATCTTATCTGCTCGATGAGAGCGTAGAGCGAGATGGAGTAAGTCCAGTAAGGTTGTTTGGCCTATATGATGAAGAGGAACTTCGCAATGTGTTACTTGGTCTGTCCGCACGCTATCCGAACTTCATCAATGCGACTTACACTAACGACTTGCAAAGTATTTCACTACGCGATAAGTCGTCATCCGATGTCCTGAAACTATTCGAGGAGGAGTACTGATATGGCAAGCAAAAAGTACTGCGAATATTTTGATGTAAATGAATCGTATTTCCCTTGCATAGATGAATCGGCAATTAACGCCGGCGCCCCCTGGGAGACGACCTATCCACATGAAACCTTTATTGATTTGTTGAACAGTGCAGAAAAAATGTTAGGTGGCACCACCAACCGTTCCATTTGGATTCACGGGGCTTACGGAACAGGTAAGTCTCAGTGTGCCTATGCGCTCAAAAAGATTCTGGAAGTCCCGAACGACGAACTGCGCGCATATTGGGATCGCTATGAACCGTTAAAGAAAAACAAAGCCCTGCTGGAAAAACTCATTGGACATAAGGAACAGGGCGTTCTGACCGCATACCGGTATGCTTCCGGTAGCATTACCTCTCCTCAACTGCTGTTTCTTGCAGTCCAGGAGAGCATTCGCGCTGCTTTGGATGCAGTGCCCGGCTCTTATAAGGGCGAGAACACGCTTAAAGAAAGCGTGATCGCATGGCTCACTGACTCCTCCCACAATGCCTTTGTGAATAGTCTGCTCCAAAAACCGGAATGGGTGTCCGAGTTTTCTCAGTCAAGCGCTGATGAAATTATCAATTCGCTGAGAAAGCGTAGTGATGTCTCCAGTCTTATGGAGAGTATCTTTAAAATGGCGGAAAAAGAAGGAATCACAGCTCTTTCCCTAACTGCGGATTCTCTTTGCGCATGGATTAAAGACATCGTGGCTCAAAACCATACTAAGGTCGTTCTAATTTGGGATGAGTTCAGCGGTTTCTTCCGTCAGAACCGCAATTCTCTGGATGAATTCCAGAAAATTGTTGCACTCTGCCAGGAGACACACTTCTATTTTGTGATTGTGACGCACCCTATCACCTCTATTGCCGGTGCCTCTATCTCTAAGGATGACCCTATGAGCGTTGTTCAGCAGCGCTATAAACAGATTGAAATCACACTACCTCCAAATATCGCCTTTGAGTTGATAGGGCATGCTTTCTCTGTGATTCCTGCGGCGAAAGATCAGTGGGAAGTCATGACCGACGACTTGAATTCAAAAATTTCCGCATCTAAAATAGCTGTGATGAAAGCTGCGGTTGTCAAAAGCGACAGCGTTATGCAGCATATGCTTCCCATCCATCCAATGGCGGCGTTAGTTTTGAAGAATATTGCGTCTGCATTCCAGTCCAACCAGCGCAGTATGTTTGACTTTATTAAGACACCAAAGGATTTGGATGTTCATGCCTTCCAATGGTTCATACAGAACACCAGACCGGATTCTGACCGATCTTTGCTGACAGTAGATATGCTCTGGGATTTCTTCTATGAAAAAGGCAAGGACTATTTGACCTCTGATATTAAGTTGATTTTGGACACCTATCCTCAGCAGACTAACCTGACCGAAAAAGAAAAGGTCGTTTTGAAGACAATCCTCATTATGCAGGCGGTAGACCAGCGTCTTGGTGGAACTATCCCTGTATTGAAAGCTACCGACCAGAATCTCAGTTATGCCTTTGAAGGGGACTGGGATGTTTATGAGAATGAATGCAAAAGTATTGCGAAAGCTCTTGTTAAGAAGGGCGTTCTAATTCAGACACCTATTGCAGATGGCAAGCAGGTATACTCTGCTGCTGTTCTTGCTGGTGACGGAGCCAAAATTGATAGGCTGAAGGACGAAGTACGCAAAAACGGCACCATCACAAAGCTCGTCGAGGAAGGCACGCAGCTCGCGTCTGCGCTTAGCCTTACTCCTCCGCTGAGACTTCGCTACGCGGTCAATACAGATACCGGTGCATTGCCGGTCGTGACTGTAACCAACTTCGTGAAAATGATGGATCAGCTAAAGGTGAAGGATACCAGTTGGCATTTCTTTGCTGTTCTTGCCCTTGCAAGGACAGATGAGGAAGCACAGACCTTCCGTAATATGATAAAGAAAACAATTGGCAACGCCGAATACAAGAACATTCTGGTGATTGATGCGCTCTCTTCTCCTTTGGGCTTAGAGCTCTTTGAGGAATATGTGAGCTACTCCGCCATGTCTATGTACTACAACGGCAACAACAATCAGCAGTCCAAAGATAATGCTCGCAAGGCCAGAGAAGTTCTTGACCGGACATGGAGGGATCGGATTCATGATGGATCCTTCATCGTATGGTCTTATGCGAATCAGGACGGGGAAAAAGCGACTGGGGCGAATGCGGTCCATACCATCATGCAGACGGTCGTGCTGAATCGATACAACCATGTTCCTGACTTTACCAAGGGACTGACGGAGAGTCAGCTAAAAAACACACAGACCAAACAGGTTGCAAAATATGGCTTTGGCCTTTCGGATGTCAAAGGTCTGATTGCTGGCTGCGAAAAAACTGTTCTGGGCAAGGTTTGGAACAGGGATACTTACTGGAGTGACCAGGAACTCGAAAAAGAGCCTATCTCTATCATCAAGCGATCTGTGGACAAGCTGATTCACGAAGCCTTCCGTGAAAACGGCAGAATTTCTATTGATGAAATCTGTGAACTTTTGGAGACAGCATATGGTTTTGCACCATGCAACCTGACCGCATTTGTACTCGGCTTCCTGCTGAAAGAATACAAGGGCGATCCTTTCCGCAGTCAGGACTCTGAAGGACTCCGTGAATCCATGACACCAGATAAGCTTTCTGAGATGATTGGTAACTACTACAGTAAGAAGGCAAAGACAACATATATTGTAAGCCTGACGCCAGAAGAGAAGTCCTTCTACGAACTGACTGAAAAGGCGTGGCGTATTACTCCGAATACATGTACATCACCTACTCAGGCATCCAGCTTGATTCAGGCGAAAATGCGCAACTTTGTATACCCTGTTTGGACACTTGAGGAAGTGGATAACACCGGGGTCTACGATATTGTTAAAAAATATATCGCCCTGATTCAGAGCGACGGGAAAGCTGCACACACTATTGCCATTGAAATCGGCAAGATTGGCATGCAGAGGTCTTCGTGTGGAGATCATCTGCAAGCACTGCTAACTGCAGATAATTGTCTAAACGGAATGTCTCTGTTTATTCAGCATTTTGAGGGTGGAAAATTGAGCACTCTGGCAAAGGAAATCGGCGCGTCCGATCATGTGCTCTCCGACATCAAAAAACTGTTCAGCGTAAAGCATGCCGCCCAATGGATTGCCTCTACCGGAGAAGATGAAATCCGGAAGCTCACGGTCGAATATAGCTTTGTCAAGGTGACCAATGCCCTTCTGAATGTGTCCAAGGATTCCAAAGAAGGTGCATTCAAATCATGGCGCGAATTGTTGAAATTCCTGGGGCTTTCTTGTGAGTCTATTCAGGCAAAGTATCCTGCTCTCAATAATCTGTTTACTCTTTTGTTGAAGATCGTGAACTATGAAGACATTCTTCCTGATAACATGAAGATGCTTCGTGACGAACTTACTATCCATAACACAGAGATGCATGATTTGCTGAGTTCGCCGCTCAACAGCTTCATTGATCTCTATGCGCCTTATCTAACCGGCTTCAGCCATGAGGAATGCGAGATTATTAAAAACTCCATTACGGAAGACATGTTTGTTCTGTCTGCGACGAAAGGAAATGCAGTCGTCAAGAAGGCTGCCGACGATTATCGCAAGGGGCAGGTAAAGGACCAGCTGTTCAGACTGTGGAGTGAAAGAACTGGAGGAACGAAGAGTCCGAAACATTGGTCTGAGCATTACAAAACTCCAATTCTCTGCTGCATTGATCCGGAAATCTACGGCGAGGCAAAGAAAGCATTTGCCGTGTTGAACAGCAGTCAGCACAGCGAGTCTGAAATTAAAATGGCCCTTGAGTTCTGCGAAGGCGCAGATTTCTTTGACGTGATTGCCGATAGCGATTACCGAAACAAGTGCTTTATGGAACAAATCGTTGGCTGCTATTCCAAGCTTTTACCTGACATTACAGCAATCCGCTCAGCGCTTGAGGATACAGATATCGCCCCATATGACTGGGCGGATGATCCCAGAATCAAGGCAAAAATCAAGAACATGGCCAGTGTTGAATACAACGCGGGGGGCAGCGACGCTGCCATCAATACCATAGAATCCATGCCGATAGACCAACTGAAGACATGGCTAAAACAGCTGGCAGTAAGCGACATGGAACTGGGTGTAAAGATTATTAGTAACGGAGGGAAGAACGCCTGATGCTGTGTGAAGCCGTTAAAAGTTATCTCGCCAATGCAAAAGGCGTGCCCTTCTTCTATGCGGTTGGCGATGAAAACTACAATCAAATACTAAGTGAGTTAAAGCAAAACAGCGTTATAGTCGATAGAATCAGCGATTTTTGCCCTAAGGATGATAAGTTCCCTGATATTGACGATGTTATCGACTATTTCCGCACCTTAGATACGGATTATCGTCAGAATAAGCATGTCTTGATTGGCCTGGGAGAATACTTGGCTCTTAGGGGCTCGGCTTTCGCAGAAAAAATTCTTAGGCGTCTGGATAAAACAACGCTTGGAACGGCAAGAGTCGTTCTTCTCCTACGTTGTGTAACACAACAGGTGAATGCCTTGCAGATGGACGATAACCGTATTGTTGAGCAAAACCGTCTGTATATAGAAGAGAATGCGGTTTCTTCTGTAACGGTTACCTGCACAAGCTACTTCTCTCAGAAAGATGTGGCTATTGGTGTTAAAAAGCTGCTGCATGATTTAGAAGATGGACTTTCTCGCAACATCCATGCGATATCGGCATTGGATTTCTCGCAATCACTTGTTCCGGTATCATACATCAAGACTCCGTTTGAGGCGATTCAGCATGTCATTCCGGGAGTGGAACTTACGGACAGCATGGGAACCACTGCTCAATGGGAGCAGTTTTATCAAGAGTTGCTTAGATGTAACGGATCACTGGATAAGCTTTTCTCTCGTTATGATTGCGCTGATGATTTTGAGGAGGACATCTACGAGAAATGCGCAGGCCTGGAATTTAAAAACTGGGTGTTTTATATTTCTCTAAAGCAGAATTATGATCGTATTCAAAACGATTATTTAGCATATGTGGTTGCCAATACCGACTGCTATGAAGACTTGAGAATAAATTTGCTCACCGGAATAGTCCATATTCCACGATCAGATGGACGTTTTCATAATCTGTATACAGAACGCAAAAAACTGGTTAAAGGTTTTCCCGAATCGGAAATTGCAGCCTTTATACGAGAAAACCAAATTGACCCAATGGAGAGCATCTATCGGTATACGGATAACACGAAGATGGAACGTGAGGCGATTATCTCCTGGGTTGCTCAGCATGGGTATATTGCTGAGATTGAAATCATCTATCCTGCTTTGGCTCAATACCTGGGCGAGTATGTGTTTGACTGTGGCGGCCTATCTGATGAACTGACAAAGTACTTCAAACAGTACAGGCTTATGAAGGTTACAAATCAGATTACGCCTGAATTTCTGGCACAAGTCGAACAAAACGCCCAAAAACTTCCATATACACACTTAGAGACACGAGACAGTGCAATACTAAGGATTCCAGACAAAAAAGATGCTTTCTTATATTGGATTGACGCTCTTGGTGTAGAATATCTCTCTTACATTGCTATATTGGCAAAAAAGAAAGGATTGTCTATCCATGTGGATATAGCATATGTCGAATTGCCGACAATCACCTCCATAAACAAAGGCTTTTTTGAAAAATGGGCAGGTTCGAAAAAAGAAAAAGAGCCACGGCTGGACGAAATCAAGCATAAAGAAGAGGGTGGCTATTTCTATAGGCCTGGACAGGCGCCTGTCCATCTGGCATCAGAGCTTGAGGTTATCAGAAAGTCCATTGATCGAGCAGCGACCGAATTGGCCATGCATACATGCAAAACTTTCGTAATTGCAAGCGATCACGGTGCATCTCGACTGGCTGTGATTCATCATCAAGAGGAAAAATATGACACTGATACCAAAGGCGAACATTCTGGAAGATGCTGCAAAGAGTTTGCAGACGCGGATTTACCGCAAGCGATATGCGAAAACGGTTATCTTGTTCTTGCAGACTATGGCCGTTTCAAAAACAGCAGAGCAGCAAATGTCGAGGTTCATGGTGGTGCCTCTTTGGAGGAAGTAATTGTGCCGATAATCACGCTATCGCTGAAGAAGCAATGTGATTTGATTATCGAGTTGCTTAATGCCGATGAAGTATATTGTGACCGCCGTCTGGGAACCACAATTCAACTGTACATTTCTGATGCAGACAACACCCAGAGTATCAGTGTTGTGATTGACGAAAAACGGTATGCTGCAAAAGGTTCTGATAAGACCCACTACGAAGTCAATTTGTATGACATGAGGCGCGCAAAAAAGAATGTATCTGCGGCTATATACGATGGCGATGATCTGATTGGAACAGTTCATTTTGACATCAAGGGGAAAATGGCTACGGTGAACAACGACTTCGATGATTTGTTTTAAGGAGGGGCTATAATGGATTGTAAAGAAAGGCTTCGAGACTGCTTTGACGAAATGGTGGTCTATAAAGACCTGAAAAAAACGAATTTCTTCTCTGCTCTCAGCTTGCCCTCTTTTATGCGTGACTGGCTCCTCAAAAAGTTTGAAGATGAAAACGGTAACTTTGACAAAGACGACATGGTGAGATTTGTGAAGAAATACATCCCACGTAAGGATGATTGGACTTCAATTAAGAATAGAGTCATTGTTGAGGGAGAACGAGTAAAGTTTTTAGCTAAGATTTCTATAGACATTGATGTCAAAACAGGACAGGTCTCTTTTGCGTTGCCTGATTTTGGACTTGGCTATAAGGATACAATCGTTGAGGGCGATGTTTGGGCTGAATGCAAAGATGACTTAGTTAGAGGCAACGATGTCTGGGGGATGATTGAACTGGGATATCGCTCGCCCGAGGATTTTGACATTGAATTTGAATATGAGTCGAAACGCTCCAGAGGGAAAACTTCACGGGATGGAAGAATACGGCTGATTTCATTCAAAAATTTCTGCCCTTATCAGATTGATCTCGACCAGTATAAAGATGCTCGAAGAGAGTTTTCTACAGATGAGTGGATCGATATCATACTTGGTGCAGTAGACTACAACGCTAATGGCTACGAAACAGAAGAACAGAAGCTGACGATGCTTACACGGTTGTTGCCCTTTGTTGAAAAAAGGCTGAACTTGATTGAATTGGCTCCAAAGGGAACTGGTAAATCGTACCTATTTGGAAATGTGAGTCGGTTCGGTTGGCTATCAAGTGGTGGTGTTATGAGCCGTGCGAAGATGTTTTATGATCAGACTAAGCGTAAAGAAGGTCTTATTGCTGGAAATGATTTTGTAACGCTCGATGAAGTTCAGACAATATCATTTACAGATACAGACGAGATGAGAGCAGCCCTAAAAGGATATTTGGAGCAGGGGAATTTTACTGTCGGCGATTATAAAGGAGTTGCTGATGCAGGCGTTATTCTCTGCGGAAACATCCGGAAGGAAATCATGGATGCTGACGGATATAGCAATATGTTTACGGAGCTTCCGGTGGTTTTCCATGAGTCAGCTCTAATTGAAAGATTTCATGGCTTCATAAAAGGGTGGAATATTCCAAGAATGAATGATGATCTCAAGGTGGACGGATGGGCGCTGAACTCGGAATACTTTTGTTCCATAATGCACGAACTCCGTAGCGATATGACATATCGAACCATTGTTGATGAACTGATTATTGTTCCTGAGGGTGCTGACACAAGAGACACAGAAGCTGTAAAGCGTATCTCTACAGCGTATCTGAAGCTTCTGTTCCCAAATGTTCAGAAAGTATCTGATATTGAACCGCGCGAGTTCAAGCGGTATTGCCTTGATAGGGCGAGGAAAATGAGAGATACAATCAAATACCAACTTGGTTTACTGGATGTGGAATATAGTGGAAAGGACTTGCCGGCTTTTAGCGTTAAAGGACTGGAATAATTATGAAGACAACGAATAAGACTTGCTATGTTTGCGGGAAAAATCCGATATCTAAGGATGAAATCGGCCTGACTAAGAAGCTGATTGGAAAAGACTCGAAGAAGTTCTACTGCTTGAACTGCCTTGCGGATTATCTTGAGGTAACAGTAGAAGAACTAATTGCAAAGATTGAAGAGTTCAAAGAAGAAGGGTGCGCTCTTTTCAAGTGAGCGGAGGTTACAAGATGGTTTATGCTGATAATGCTGCAACAACAAAGTTAGATAAGGATGCATTAGCGGCTATGTTGCCATGGCTTCAGGACGAATATGGAAATGCCTCTCAGCCATACTCTTTTGCGCGAAAGCCCAAAAAAGCGCTGACAGATGCCAGGGCTACAATAGCTGCATGTATCGGCGCAGAACCAGAAGAGATTTACTTCACATCTGGCGGTACGGAAAGCGATAACTGGGCTATCAAAGGTCTCATCGAACCCAACGATAAGCACCAAACCATCACGTCTCAGATTGAACACCATGCTGTACTCAATGCTTGCAATGCATTAGAGCGACTTGGCTATCCAGTAGTATATCTCCCTGTCGACTCCCAGGGAGTCGTATTATCTGATAGTTTGTCAAAGGCTATCACAGAGAAAACCAAGTTAGTGTCTGTGATGATGGTCAACAACGAAATTGGCACCATAGAACCAATCAAAGAGTTGGCTACGATTGCTCATACACATAATGTGCTATTTCATACAGATGCAGTTCAGGCTGTTGGACATATCCCAATTGATGTTAATGAACTTGGCATAGATATGCTTTCCTCTTCTGCCCACAAGTTTAACGGTCCGAAGGGAATTGGTTTCCTTTACATCAGAAAAGGAACTCAAATTCGACCTTTAGCCGATGGAGGCGCACAGGAATTTCATATGCGGGCAGGAACGGAGAACATTGCATCTATAGTTGGGATGGCTGTTGCTTTGAAAAAAAACTGCAGGACAATGCAGGAAACAAGCACTAAGCTTCAGGCAATGGATCATGCATTCATAGATGTGCTCCACGAAGCTAATGTTGATTTTATCAGGAATGGATCTGTAAGCAAATCACCTGGAATTATCAGCGTTTCAATTCGGAATATAAGCGGAGAAATGCTCCTTCATCGCTTAGACTTAAAGGGAATATCTATCTCAACAGGATCGGCTTGCGATTCTGTGAACACACAAGTTTCGCATGTCATTAAGGCTATAGGTGTTCCATCAGCATATGCTCAGGGAACTATTAGGATAAGCTTTGGACACGATAATCAGATTGAAGACGCAGTTGAAATTGCACATGCTATCGCCAAAATTCTACAGACATAACACTGTACTTGTGAGCCACTGACAGAGGAAGAACGCCAATATGTCCGCAATCCGTTGCCCCATGTGGATTTTCTGCTGTTCAATCAGATGGATAAGCAGCCCGTGCTGGCTATCGAAGTGGATGGGACTGGCTTTCATGAGGCCAGGAGCAAGCAGGCAGGGCGGGATAAAAAACTCCATTCTGGAGAAGTGCGCTGTTCCGTTCCTGCGCCTCCGTACAGACGGCAGTGGAGAAAAAGGAAAAATCCAGACTGCACTAAAGGGAGACTGATTATGCCGAAAATTATCAGGAACGCGATCAGATGCAAGAAATGTGGAGACGTTATTGAAAGCAAGACTGTCCATGATTTCAAGTTTTGCAGCTGCGGTTCGTGCGCTGTGGACGGTGGCCTTGATTATCTTCGTAGGTGCGGAAACCTTGGAGATTGGGAAGAACTGTCCAAAGTGGAAAAGGTGGAGGGCAACAACGCATTGACTTGATTCTATCTTGCGGAAAGTGGTTGCGCCATAATGTTGCTTATCATCATTCGCAAGTCACCACGAGTACCCCGCATCCTCAATAGGGGCTGAAACTATGCGTTTCAGCCCCTATTTTTCCAAATCTTTCAGTAGCTATTCCTGCTGACCTGTGGTATATGTTTGTGCTGCAAGGAGGTGATCACATGAACAAACTGCTGAAGGACCTGTACGACTGCTTCTACACCCCGCCGGAGCTGGCGGCGACGAAGCGGGAGATCGAGGAATGCCACCGCGCGCTCATTGAGGCGCTGGGCAAGCCGGAGCGCCGATTGGTGCTGAAGATCATCGATGCCAAGGACCATATTTCGGAGGACACTTCGCTCGACAGCTTCATCTCCGGATTTCGGCTGGCGTGGCGGCTGTCCGCAGAATTGAATCACTATAACGATGAGCGTCCGGCGCGCTGCCAAGCGGCAGAGAAACCGGGCGCTCGTTTTACGCTCAAAAAGGAGGATGATGAACAATGAAGAAGCGCATCGTGGCAGCTGTGATCACCGCTTGCTTGGCCCTGTGCGCCGCTGTGTGGCCGCAGCCAGACACAAGAGAGGAACAACCCGCCCCAATACCAACGCACGCCGCAGCTGCCCCGAAAGCGGATGTTGTGACAACGGCAGAAAAGAAAAATACGGAAACGCCGCGGGCAGAGCCGGACGAGGAGCTTGGCGCCGTTCCTGTCCCCGCGCCGGCAGAGCCGACGCCTGCGGTCGAAACGCCGCAGCCGGAGCCTGCGCCTCCCGCGCCGCAGCCGACCATAGAGCTGCAGCCCGGCGATGAGGTCTATATTCCGGGCTTTGGCTGGGTATACCATACGAGGGGCCGAATCACCGCGAGTATGCCGCGGATATGTACGAAAATGGCAACAAAATCGGGAGCATGGGTTGAAACAGGATATGCTGGGAGCGGACATACTACTTGATCACGAAAGCTGCTGCACCGAAAAGTGGTTGGTATCATATTATGATACCAACCACTTTTTTGCCGGTGCGGAATTGAAAAACGCCATCCGGCGCACGATGAAAGAACTCATGTGCGCACCTGCTTGCGGGGCGATAGTGTGGGGATTTGGAATAGAAACCGCGGAAATCGGAGTATCGCTTCTCAATTTGCAGTTGCCTATTGCATTCGATTTCGATTTATGTTACCATGCTAATGCTGAATTGTTGGACTGTCCTGAACTTTGATCGTTCGTATCATGAGAGTACGAATCATATCGAACGGCAGTGACATAGACAATGAAGCGAGAAAAAAATGTAAATCCTCGAAACTATTGATTCCAATCAAATTCTCATTGTGGAATTGAGAAAGCAGTTTGCTGGTTGACTGTCGTTGTCCCCCTGTTGTTTCGATGCTTTGCACCACAAAATCGAACCGGAGAAAGTGTTCTTTCGTCGGGTTTGTTTTGTTGCGTGCAAAGCGGTCTTCCGGATGATCGTAGTCCACGCACGAAGCAAAGTGCGTGGGCTTTTTTCGGTTCAGAAAGGAGGCTGATTATGGGAAAGGTATCAGGAAAAACACATACCAAAGCACAGCTGGATTACTGGGCAAATTTGCATAATCCCAATAACAAGGCATATCAAGCTGACGCTGACAATCGGGCCAATCAGATGAATCCGAACCACAGATCGCACCAGAGAACTCACAATGCAAACCGCAGAAACAAAGCGCATTGAATGCCCGAGTGGGCGCCTGACTATCCGGAATACGATGATTAAATTGGAGGTGCACGGTATGTCAAAGTACATTTTCGACTACGATGACGGCGACTTCGCCATGAGCATTTCTGACAGCATGGCGATGGACTCCGATGGGAATCTCATGATGCGCATGGGCAATCACATGGCAATGGATATGGACACAGGGGATATTCACATGATCTCCTCATGGTCTGATGATGACGAGGAGTAGAGCATAGGCAGCAGCTCAACGGTTGAGCCGCCATAGACAAGGAAAACACTCTCAATCCGGGCAGAGAAAGCAGCGGGACAGGCCATAAAGGCTTGTCCCGCTGTCTGTGCCTTATGGCAGATATTCTTCCGTGATCCGATACCGGCTGATGCCGAAGGCGTTGCTCCGCTCCATGATTTCCGGCGGGATCTTGGGCAGATACTTCTTGCTGAAGCTGGTATCTCCGAAGTAGGCGTCAAAGCTTGCCACCGGCAGGACCACCCACTCGCAATCATCCTGCCGGTTGGCGAGATAATAGCGGATCAGCGTACAGACAACCTCGTCTGGAATCTCCTTCGGAAGCGTCGCTTTTACTTTCTCTGTCAGCTCGGGCGGCAGCTCCGACCCCTCTCTGCGCAGCGGCCCCAGCTCCAACGCATCGGCAAGGACATCATCAAAGCGCAGTGTCCAGGCGCCCTTGGTTTGGGACGCAAAAATCGGGATCTGATATTGCATCACCTTGCTTCGCCATGCGGCGGCAAACTTAGACTGAATAACCTCCGCATACTTGAGTGAGGTGCTGCGCACCTTTTCCGGGTGCGTCAGCATGAAGTCCGCCGCGCGGAGAACATGACGGAGGAACCAGCCGACCCCATCCGCATCCACCAACTCCGGGAACTCCGTATGCAGCTCCGAAAAATCCGTCTGGAACTGCCACTCCTTGCCCTGCACACGCTTTCTGTCCTCCGGCACACTGCACCAGGCGCAGAGCGCACGGCGGGCGTAGTCGATCCGATCATGCGGATTACCCCAAATGACCGCTCCGTCTTTGCCGTGGAACAGGTATCCGCGAGCCAGAATGGTCAAAATCCGCGCCATCCCCTCGAACTCCAGGATCGTGGCAAAGGTGAACCGGCCCAGCCATGTCGTATCGCTCTTCTTACTGGCGGTATAGGAAACCGTTCCGGTATATGCGCGGAATTCCGCCCATTCGTTAATCATCCCACACCTCCAGAACATTTTTCTCGATATACTCCGGCAGCAGCTCCCACAACAGGTCGCGTCTGCCGAGGGCCACCACATAGCGCACGGCCAGAGCCGGTCTTACAATCGCGGTCAGCAGCTCCCGGCACTTGGCCGTTACGGCGTCACGGTAGCTTTGAGAGGCGGACTTGTCCGCAAAGGCTTTCATCATGGCAGTGAAGGCTTTCGAGTCGCTTTCACGGAACAGCTGCTTTTTCTCCCTGTTGGTGTTCTCGTCCTCCATATCACAGACGATGTCTCCGAGGATGCGGTAGCCGCCGAGGCGGAAATCGGTCAGCAGATCGTATATATCTTCAAATTCCGGCAGCCATTCCCGCAGGAAGCGCTCCCGTGCATCCTCGTCCATGAGGTGCCAGGCCTGCTCCCGCATGGCCTGCCGCAGAGCGGACACCCTTTCCGGCGGCAGGTTGCCGAACAGGGCGTACAGCTCGTCGGGATCGTATGCATCCTCCTGCCCTCTGGCATACAGAATGCGCTCCACATCGCTCTTCCGCTTTTTCTCCTTCACTGGAACGCGGCAGGCCCGGATGCGGGAAAGGCAGGCGTCGTGATCCCGCAGCAGCGCATCCACCGCCGCCAGCTTATCGGAGTTCAGCTGCTCCCTCCAGTCCGGCTGCCGGGCGAAGGAAAACAGTTCCTCATCCTTGGCGGGCTTTGCCTTGATGCGCGGCGTGTTCTTTTTCAGCTGCTGTGCCAGATACGGCAAACGCTCCACGTTGGAGTCCACCTTGCTCCAATCCGCCTTTTTGAAAAACGCTTTCACCTTGGCGGCATGGGTAGGCTCGTACCAGACGCGCCGGGTCTCTGCCTCCTCTACCAGCGTCTTATATTTGAGGAAGGCACTGCGCTTGACGGTCTTGTGGGTCAGGTACTCATCCAGATCGGGGCGGATGCCGCTCTTGGCTGAGTCGATCTCCAGCCCGGTGAGGATGGCCAATGTCTCCGTCTCCTCCCGGCAGCGCTCCCGCTCTGTGGCGTCGGAGTTCTCGTTGTAGGCAATGATGCTGCGGTCCAGCGCGGTATTACAGATCTGGCCGACGCGGGAGGAGAAGGTGCTGCGGACGGTCTCAAATCGAGCCTCCCAGTCATCAGCGCTGCGGATCTGGGGCTGGACCGTGGGGATCATCAGCAGCGGCAGGTTGTGCGACCGGGAAAATACGCTCCGCGACCGCGGAGGATCGTGATGGATGTTTCGTTTCACGCATTCGTTCAAAATGGGATCGCTGATCGTCTTGATCATGTCGCCGTCGTAGTCGGCACCGCCCAAACGCTCCGCGGCGAGTGAAGTGTAGCCAACCATAACAACATCCGTCAGATGGCCGAGATACTGATCGCGTAGATTTTTACTGTCTTCAAGAGGATAAAGCTGCATTTCTTCATTCCGGGCAATGTGTGGATTGCGCAGCAGCGTGCAGACATGACCGGACTGGTAAGCCGCGCCCGGAGCAAAGAAATTCTGATGGTTCAACTCCAGCCCCCAGCGAAAATTGATAAAGGTATTCGTTTTTTTACTTGTTCCGGTTTTCGTAACAGGCAGGCAGTTCAGAAAATCCAGCAGATCTCCGGAAAGATAACGGTTGTCTCCTGCTACGATCAGCCGGCCGACGGCGTACTGCTCTGCGATTTTATCGGCTTCGGCCTCCAGCCGCTTGGCATAAATCGGTTCGTTGATGAAACGAGGATTCTTTTTCAGCACGGCGGCAAGGATCTGGTCTTTGCCCTGATGCCGTTCCCACCAGCTGACCCGCTCAAACTTTTCCAGAAAATAATTCTGCCGGAACGATTCGTTGGCGCAGAAGTTGTAATACGCCAGCTCCGTCTGCTTGGTGAGCCAATTTCGCTCATCTGTTTCCGGGCTGTGGTCCCAGCCGTCCGGCAGATCGGCGGGGCGGAACTCATCCGCCTTGAGTGACACCGTGTTCAAAAACTGATAGTTCAGTTCCGTCGTTTTCTCCGGCTTTTCCTTGCTGACATTCGTGATGTACAGCGCATGGCGGTACTTGCGGAACACCGCCCAGTAGTCCTCCCAGCTCATGCCGCTTCCGTTCAGCCAGCCGCAGCCCTTGAACATACTCTTGGTGAGGATGATATCGACCTTCTGGATCGGATGCTCCACGCCCCACAGGTCGGTGATGGTGTCCGCACCGCTGCGGTCAAGATAATCTTTGAAATCCACCTCGTGCAGCATGCCCTTCACATACGGCATACGAATTTGAAACGAGGTATGGACTTTCTTTCCGCACAGCTTCTCGTCAACAAGGCGGGCATATTGTTTGGAGATCAGCCCCTCGCCGTCGAAGCAGGTGACCTCGACATCGGCCATCATCTCCACCCGATGGTATTTGCGGGTGCTGCTCTGCGTGCCGTCGTCTTCCACCGTGATCACCTCTGTGGGCGGGGGCGTTCGTACCGGATTGTCAACGACCACCACCCGGTGGGGGCGGTCGATGTCGATGCCGTCAATGCGGATGCCGCTGGACAGCATTAAACCATTGTAGGCGTAGAGTTTGCTGAGCTGGCAGTCACCGATGGTCATATCCATCATAATGCGGCGGCGCACGGCGTCATAAAAATCCTCACGGATGAAGGATAGCCGCGCCTGCCGGCTCATGCTGCCTGACCGCTCAAAGGCGAGGTATCGATGCGGGCCGGAGCCAAAATCAAGGCTCACGCCCTCAGGACGGAACAGGGCCTTGGCCTTCTCCTGCCGGATCAGATGTTTCTTCTTGGCACCGCTCCTGTCAAAGATGCCGGAGAAGTCCATATAGAAAATGATATCCGAGAGGTCCGTCACCAACTGCCCACCGGGCGTTCCGGTGAAGGCATCGCCGCGCAGCACGCACATGATCTGATAGAACAGTGCGTTTTCGTCCTGCTCGTGAGGCACGGAAAGTGATTTGCATCTCTCTGTCTCAGCGGCGCTGAGATGGAAAGTATATGTCCCGTCCTGCTCTCTGCTGTAACTGATCACGGCTCTGGCGGACAGTTCGTAGATCCTGTATTTCACCAACGGCATCGGCTCACCTCCTGTTGCTTCTATTCTATCATGAGGTTCCGAATTTGCAATATGGATACTGCTCCCACTTTTCCAGTGGGAGCTTTTTGCTTGCAGCTTTCAACAAAAAAATACAAAGGAGGAATCCAATGCAAGAATCCACATTCACCAACTATGACCAGTTGCCGCTGTTCCTCAATGCGAACACGGTGGCGCAGACCTTGGGCGTGTCCATCTCCAGCGCCTATGAGCTGATGCACGAAACGGGATTCCCGGCCCTGCGGATCGGAAACCGCATCGTGGTACCCAAAGAGAAGTTCCGCCGGTGGGTGGAAACGCAAGTGGGAGGTGATGCCTGATGTACCAGCGCTGGCCCAAGCGGGAGGCAACCAAATATTACTACCTCGTCCCCAATGAGGTTTTTAATCTTGGACTCAGCTCTCACGAGATCGCCGTCTACAATTACCTTCTGCGCTGCGAGGATCGCAGGACCTACCAATGCCATCCCAGCTACCGCACCATCGGAAAGGCGGTGCAGCTGAGCGAGAACACCGTGCGGAAGTATGTGGCTGGTCTGGAGGAAAAGGGCCTCATCCGTACCGAGCCCAGCACCATCACCACGAAGGACGGCCGCGTGCGCAATGGCAGTCTTATCTACACCATCCGTCCCATTCAGGAAGCGCTGGAGCTGAATTATCAGCGGCAGTTCCTGCAGGTGGAGCGTGACATGGAACGGGCAAGAGCAGAGAAGCGGCTGGCCGAGTTGAATCAGCAGAACAAGAAGGGGGAAGAAAGCGCATGATGCAGCAGATTGCAAATCACATCGTAGACCATGACCCGATGATGGTCCTCCGTCGCACGCACGACACGGTGCGCTACATCCGGTGGGCGTGGAACAAGGAGCATGCCGACCCCATCGATGAAGCGGAGCTTCGCCTGTTCCTCTGCGATGAACACTACGGTGATCTGACCGATGAGCAAAGAGCCTTCGCTCGTCAGGGCCGGGACAAGATGCGAAGTGTCTATGCGGAACTGTGCGTGCGCTTGCTGCAAAGTGAGATCATGCTGGAGCGGGGCATGGTGCCGGACAGCGGTATCTACCGCAGCGTGTTCTGCCCGGAAGGGGGTGATACGCCGTGGATACTTGACCGGGCGGGATGACCGAAAATCAGACCGATTTGCATCCGACGAAAGAAAAGCAGGAGAAAGGACCGGGGTCGTAAACGCCCCTGTCCATCCCACAAATGCCCGCAGTGCGGGCATTTTCAAGGGCTTGTGACCGGGGACAGAGGAACGCTCCTTTCGGGAGTTTGTACCCTGTGGAACGCTCTAAGTTCCAGTTTCCTCAGTGTTTTCAAGGGTTTCCGCCGACGCTCTACCGGCCCCATGCCCCGATTTTGATCCAATTTACACCTAATTTGCACTTCAAAACACAGAAAAAGAATTGAGAAAAGCAATAGCTATTTCCGCAAAAGTGTGGTAGTTGTTTGTGTTGCAAAAAAGAAAATGAATCCAAAGGAAGTGAAATACATGGCAAAACGAAGACCGGCCGGTGACGGCATGGTGCGAAAGCGTGACGATGGACGATGGGAAGGCCGCATCGTCATTGGGCACCGGGAAAACGGCGAGCCGCTGTTCCGCCACGTCTATGCCAAGACGCAAAAGGCACTGCTGGACAAGCTGCACCAGAACATCGAGTGCTACCGCGATGTGGAGCTGACCG
>ERZ857882.2010-NODE-2010-length-22271-cov-5.077242_pt1 | contig 22271 bp, 25 predicted proteins | sample MGYA00519697_ERZ857882 | MGnify/ENA primary metagenome ERZ857882 (study PRJEB31778, sample SAMEA3449373) | human gut metagenome | biome: human gut; feature: human-associated habitat; material: faeces | place: United Kingdom | collected 2010/2012 ...
CTAACTTTGAAAAATATTTGCTTAGAAAAACAGGTAGATTTAAAGTGAGTGATATCCCAAAAGATGTGATAATACTACAAAAGAATTGTTATTTTGAAATATTGAAAACGGAGCGCAAAATATCCAGCAAGAAAATCCAGCAATACCTGGATTTTCTATTAGGGAATAATTGTCTAAAAGCCCAAGTTGAACAAGCGCTGGGTGAGTTTAGTGTCAATAATCTATTGTTTGAATTTTATTAAAACAATCCTGTCAGATTTTCAATTGTTATAAGTAAACAATTGTGCCGTGCGCAAAGGGACAGTTTTGTTGTGCTGTTTCCTTTTTAGTCGCTAAAAATTCTATCTAGCCAAACAAGGATGCCGCGTTCCAATGCGGCATCCTTGTTTTTATATTTTTGTTCAAATGCCTCAGTCCATTGCGGTCTACCAATTTGAATACATCCTCCGCGATAACATAAGAAAACTCACCTATCCGGTCAGCAATATGGTAAAATACAAATAACATTTTACTTCCAGCCGCTTGCTGCCGGGCGCATCGTGGGGCATGGCGCGGCACTGGTGGCCGGGTTCCTTGGAATCATGGGCGGCTCCGCGATCGCCAGCGGCGGCGCTGCTGTAACCACGACCGGTGTTCTTATACCCGTCGGCGCGGTCGCCCTCGTTGGCGGCGCCGTGGTTGCCACCGCCGGGGTAGCGGTGGTAGCTTCCGCTACAGCCAATATCACTGCCGGTGATCCCAACATTCAGTTTAGTACGGCGCAGGGGAGCGGTGGTTCCGAAAGAGGAACCGAAACTGTAGATGATATTTTAGAAGGTGCTAAGCCCGGGCGATCGACCAAAGGAAAAACCACTCAATATGAAAAACCCGGGGCATTTGATCAAACATTTGAAGATTTTGATTCTCTTAATCCTTCAAATGTTAAAGACATTAGCACAAAATACGGTCCAGGTAAAACAGGAACCTTGCCTGATGGGAGAATAGTTACCGCTCGGCCTGGCAGTTCAGATGGTCGTCCAACACTCGAAATCAGGAGTCCTAATGGAAGGGGAATAGAAATTAGATATGGAGAATAGAGCAATAGACATGCGGGAAGACTGGGTAAAATTAAAACAATATAATATTCCAGAGGGACAGTTCATCGTAACCAACTTCACCCAAAATTCGGAAGGAACAAAAATTATCCTGGACAATGAAAAGGTTATGGTAGAAGTGTTTTTTGATGGGATACCAATACTGATAAGAAATTCTGTAGAAAATATAAGAATGCGCACTTGGAGTGAAGTTCAGTTAAAGTATCAAGATAAGTTTATATTTCGGAAAGCTTTTTTCTTTGAAGTAAAAAATTCCGAATTAATAAAGTGGGCTGTTGAAGAAAGCTGTGGATTTTATGAAGAAAGTCAATTAAAGCATTATTCTATTGTAACAAGCGAAGAAGTAATTGACGTGCTGGCAACTTTTGAACCAACGGTGCATGTCAATACTTTATAGTAATTAATGAAGCGATAAAATTTTTGTGGAATGACATTAAGTACGCAGGAGTAGCCAAAGACAATTCTATTGTGCTGTTTCCTTTTGAGTCGCTAAAAGTCTTATCTATCCAACCAAGGATGCCGCATTCAAATGCGGCATCCTTGGTTGGATATTCTTTTTCAAACGTCCCCTCGGCGTTCAAATCCCCCGCGGTCTAGCAATTTGACTACATCCTCCGCGATAACATAAGAAAACTCACCTATCCGGTCAGTAATATGGTAAAATACAAATAACATGTTATTCCCGTCAACTTGTTGCAGGGTGAACCTGGGCAAAGCCGGGTCTTCGCCTGCAACAGCGAGCAGTACAGCAGACCGGCCTGCAATACCTGCGCGCAAGGCACTACGACCCCCAGCTCGGCGCCTTCACCACCCGCGACACCTACCTGGGCGATCTGAAAACGCCCATCTCGCAAAACCGCTACACCTACGCCCACAACAACCCCGTGCGCTATGCCGACCCCAGCGGCCACCGCCTGGATGTGGACGGCCCACGCGGCCCCGGCACCACCAGCCCCCGCAACCGTTCCATGATCGGTACCGGGGCGGGAGCTTTAACAAACCCGCCTGGGCTTGCTGCCTTGTTGCGCACCTTGGGTGGAATCACCGATGCGGTGAGCGGATGAAGGCTCTCCCCCTCCAATTGTAAACTATCCTGGAAATGATTCTGCCGTCCCTCCTGGGGAAGGCTGGGGGTGGCGGGGTCCTGAAGATAAAGGATCCTGGTGCAATCCTAAAACCGGTGAAAATCCACATCCGGATTTAGGGCATCCAGCTCCAGTGGGTCCGCATTGGGATTATAATTTCAGCGGATATATCCTGATGGCAGTATAGTTCCCAAACTATAAATGGAGGTAGGCATGCAAGAAAAAGATTGGCGAATTATGAGCCAAGATTCTTATTTGCAAAACAAAACTTTATATTTGCACAGTTTTGATCAATGGTCTACTCTGTGGGATCATGAGCATTGTGCGTTTTGCTCTGCGAAATTCGGCAAAACCAAAGGCGACTTTCACGAGGGGTATTCCACTCTGGATGATTATTACTGGGTTTGTGTTGAATGTTACAGAGATTTCAAAACAATGTTTTCCTGGCAGGAATTCCAGCCTGATCATTACCCTCTCCACGATTTTAAAGGGATATTAAAAAAAGAGATTGGTTTGCTTCAGGGAAAAGAAATCTATCCAGCCAAACGAGTTGCCCATTTGCTGCAAAAGTTCACTTTGGATTTTCAATTTATAACTCCCATAGAAATGGTACCCACAATAGTAACATTATCCCCAAGCAAAGGTCACAACCATAAAATTATTTCGAAAGAGAGTGCCGCTGGCAGGGCCCAAAATGTGCGCGAAGCACTACAAATCATAAAAAGTTACGGCCAAAAATCAGCAGAAAGAATCATCAGCGAGAATTCCATGTTATGCATTGAACTAGCACAATCGGATTCCAACCACCAGCAAGCTTATAAAACTCCCCACTAAACAAAGCTGCTGCATTTTAATGCAGCATAGAGTTTCATAAGAAGGGAGAACTATATGAAAAGTATTTCTATCGCCGCTAATTCTGGACTACACGACTATGAAATAGCAGATATATATATATATAAATTACAACCAAGCGAATATTTTTTTAAAGATGAAAACTCCCCAGGGGGAACAATTTTTATTACCTGTTCAAAATTTTATTGATTTTAAAATTACCCATACAGAGAAATGGGGCAAAGGAAAATATATCTGTTCGTCTGGCATTACACAAAGCCAGGAATCTGATAAGAGCAAATTAGAAATACAATTAAACTCCGGTGATGAAATAGAAATATGTTTTTCGACAAAGAACATTGAGAGAAATGAATAGGCATAAAAGTGCGCATGGAATCTCTCTCACTCAATATAACAAAATCCATAGCGGAAGCCCCACTATTATTTCCCCTCTGGCTGTGGCCTTTCGCAGAAAGGTTGCCCATAAATGAGTAATATAAAATGGCTTGAAAACTGGTATAAACATCATTGCAATGGTCAGTGGGAACATTTATATGGAATTAAAATTGAAACATTGGATAATCCAGGCTGGCATGTCGAAATCAATTTAAACGAAACTGAATACGTTAATTTGAAACAAAAAAATTCAATCCGAGATATGGGGAGTAATGACTGGATCAACTGTTCAATTGTTGATGGAACCTTTAATGGGTATGGAGATTGTATGAAATTAGAAGAAATCATTGAAACCTTTAAAGAATGGGTTGGTAATTAGAAGCCAAGGCAAAAGCGGAAACCGGGAGCGATGGTTCTATTTGGTATACGAACGATCACTATTTTAGTCAAACAAATGAAATAAAAGGATTTTTATTATGTCATATAAAGTCATATGTATTTTGCGCCATAAAAATGTAGATTTGACTTCCGGATTAACGCAAGAAGAATTTTCAAAAATAGAAGAATTGTATCATTTTAGATTTCCGCTCCCATTACAACTTTTTCTTAAAGAAGTCCTTCCGATAGAGAAAGGATTTTATAATTGGAGAGATTTTAGCCCAGGCAATATATCACGCATTACTAACGCTATCGAGTCCCCAAAACGTTTTCTCTATCAGAGAACAAATGAAATTGATTGGTGCGATGATTGGGGAAAAGAGCCCAAAAATCTTGAAAACAAAACTAAACTAATAAAGAATAAAATCATTGCCGCTCCTGATTTGATCCCGATATTCGCTCACCGCTATATGCCTGTTTGCGCTCTGCAAAATCCCCCTGTACTTTCTGTACATGGAGCAGATGTAATTTATTATGGTGAAAATTTAGAGAATTATTTGGAAATTGAATTTGGGGATAAAAAGCAAGCTTCTATAAACCTCGAAAATATAGAATATGTTCCTTTTTGGGCAGACTTGATGTGACCCTTTCATCAGCAAACTTCCACAAGTGAAATAGTATGGCAGGCAGCATGCCCCGCAGACCGGCCTGCAATACCTGCGCGCAAGGTGCCCACCCCAGCGGCCACCGTAGGCATCCCCATGATCCTTAAAGGCGCTGTAGAGGTCGTTGTCAGCATCCATGTGCTTGCTGCCGCCCTGCAGGAATATGAAGCCAAAAGGACCAATTCTCAAACTGAAAAAATATTGGAAATCGCTAAAGACCTGTTTGGTTAATTACTTAAAGGAAGGTTCATATGCAAAACGCCAAAATAGATAATTACTTAAAACTTTTATTGAATCAGCCCCTGCTTGCAATAGGCCGCGCTTCTAATATGCTCTGGGTTGGCTTTGGAAAAGAAATCGAATGCACTAATTTTCGAGGACAAAAAGTAAAAAAAAGCTCAATTGCTTTACACGTACAATCGTCATGGAGAATTATCGACACCAAACGGAAAGAAATAATAGTTGCACAATCTGATTTTTATTTTCCCAATCGTTTATTAAAAGAAATGGTCGAGTTTAATTGGGACGTTCAAGGCAACAATTTATTTGATGAAAAGTCAAGTAACTGGTTCAAGCGTACATCGGGAATTTATATATCAAATTACAAAATAAACACCTGGGGAGATTTGCTGTTAATCTTTTCAAACAGTGACGCTCTCGAAGTTTTAATTAATTCATCCGATGATGCAGAATGTTGGAGACTATTCGAATGTAATAGTGATAAACCTCATTTGGTTGTAACTGGAAAAGGGGTCGGTTTCGAATAATCGCCAAGTATACAGAGGAAACAGCCCAAGCGAATATGCTCACCGCTTCACCCACCGCAGTTGTGGCCAAGGCCCGTGATCTGCATGGTGGCTCAGCCTTTTTTGAATGTGCCCTCTTTTAGACGTAGAGCCTTGACTAAAGGTGATGATACGGGGACAGGGAATATCTCGCTCCAGGTATAAGGCACCCAGCAAATTTGTAAAATTTTTGGTCAAACAAGGATGCCGCGTTCCAATGTGACCTGCCTGTTATGATAGCCGTGGCACCTGCTATAGTGAAATGGAATTAGTATGGCTTATATAAAAAATTCAGATGGAAACCTGAAATTGGAAATAGAATTTTTAAGCAATGACATGCTTAATTATAATCCCCAAAAAAGCAATTGCGAAAATTGGATTCCATTTACTCTTGGTTTATTTTTGCCGAAGCGACATAAAAAAATTGAGGAAGCTGCTAAGGCGACAATGACAGTTTATGAAATACAAGAATTCCTTCAAAAATTAGAAGAAGCCCTTGAACAACTAAATAGACAAAATCATTTTTCTAACAGCTTTTGTAGCAGTGAAGCATTTTTTGAAATAAAATTAGAAACGCTTCCAGAAGATTCAGTGGTTGAAATCGAGGTATGGATAAATGTAGGAAATCAGACAAAAGGTGAAATTTATGGTTACGATGAAGGAGTAAGGTTTGTTTGTGGTACAAAGGAATTGTTTGAATTTATCGCTCAGCTCAAAAATGATTTTTCTGATATTATAAATTCTGTAATTTCAAAAACGCAAAAATAGTGCATCAGAAAGCCAATTCTATCGTGCTGTTTCCTTAGAACCTGTGGTGCCAATTGGGTAAGAATAGAAGATTACCATGATTAAATATCGTATTTCAAAATACAATCCTTCTTTCCGAGGACCAGCCGGAAAATATTTGGAAGATACTTGGACTTCTTATAATGATATTGGCAAAATATATGAAGGGAAAGTATTTTCAAAAAAAGATTACTTAATTACAGAAAATCAATATATAAAAGTGTTATTGTTTTTATTAAATTATTTCAATATCAAAAGCATTAAAATAAAGCACTTGGAAAACTATTTTTCTATAAACGAAATAGAAAGGTTGCTTAAAAAGAAGGGGCTAACTTTAACATCACAGGATAAAATTATAATTTCATCGTTAGCAGATGAGAAAATGGTAGGCATTTCCCAATTAGATAATTATTTAAAATTAATATTGCGTGAATGTTTTTGGTGTAAATTAGAGGACGATCTCTCGTTGGTTTCAATTGAGTTTGGGTACGATTTTTACGTTTATATAACCTGCAACGCTATCGCTAACAATATAATCACTAAATTTTCAAAAGAAAATATATATATTGAGAAATGCATTTCTTAATGTGCATAACGCACAGATGCAAGGGGCCGGCCCTGTAGCAGATGCCAGTGCAAACAAAGAGGTTTCTACAAAGGACCTTAAGCCAGGTCAATGTTACATAAGGCAGAGTGATATCTCCCACTTAATCATTGAGTATACAGCAGCTGGCGTTAAATGCAGGCTCATAAATGTTAGAACTCATTGTCCGGTTCAATAGGAGGATGAATGAAAATAGAAAACAACGAAATAAACGCTCTTGAAAAGCTTTGGTTGAAAACTATTTTATCCCAAGACTTCGATCACAGAGATGAGATCATCAATCAAATAAACCACTCCAAAATTGAAAGAGAGTATACGGATTTTTATTTATTGTTAAAGTTTAAAGTGGATAGCAAAATACATCCTATACAAACTGATATCAGCGTTCCCGTTGAAATGCGTTTGCACGAACCGAATCAGGTGCCTGTACAGTTTTTATTGCATATCGTCCAAGGCTATGTTTCAGAATTGGAAATATTTAATGCCGACTCTTCTAAAATCGCCGAACATATAAATTTAAAAAATGCAAAAATAGAAGTATTGGTTAATTGCAATTCTAAAAATTAATATTGATTCAGCAAAAGAATACACTATGCCCCTCAATAACGGAAGCTTAAACGCCCATGATGAAGCCATTGCTAAAACCATAGTTCGTCATATTGCTAATACTGTCGCTGGAAAGTAGATGACTGTGTGAATTATAAAAATATAACAGCTCTTTTATTAATGGAGTTTCCTGATCTGCAAGAAACATTGGATGAGAACAATTATTTAAGTGATCTTCCGCACTGCATTTTTGAAATAATTTTGATCCCTTATGTCAAAAAGCTATGTGAAAATAAGAACAGCAAAAATTTAGAAAAGCTGGGAGCTTTTCTTGAAAAAATGGCAATATGCAGCGATAAAAAAGTGAATGAGTTATTAAATGTATCATTTTTAGAACCGATCGTATTAGCGGATAAAGAATTGCTACTATCTTTACAGCGTTATCTTGGAAAAAAGTCTTTAGAAGAATTAAATTATTGGTTAGTAAGGTATAAACAGTAGCGCACAAAAGCACGACGCACAACATAATGGGGCGCCCCTATGCTATTCCCTCTTGAGTGGCTGGAATCTTTATTTCCGAAACGGGTGCCGGCGCGGTAGTCCTTATAGGCGGCGCTATGGAGGTATCTTATGAAAGACCAAACACCGATGTATTATAAGCCGCTCTACTATGCGGCTGAAAATGGAGAAATGGAGCAATACCGCGCTTCCCATTTTGCAAATCAAGCGTGCAGGGATGCGATTGAAAAAGCGATTGCCGAGCATTATCGTGATAATCACCTTGATCCGGTGGCAGTAAAAGAAGTCACAGAACAATTTGGATATGAGCGAACTCTTGTAGTCCTTGCGAGAACAGTAAAAGAACGGGATTGGTATGCACGCTTTTCAAATGAGAATAAAGCCTGGGCGAAAAGCCTTGACGACCTCCCTGACCCGGATACAACCAGCTATTTCCGCTACCTGATAAACAAATCTCACCCAGGGCTTGTCGATCTCTTTCTGACACAGGTGCGTCGTGGGTACGCAAAGGAACAGGAGAAAAAGCCTTCGGTCCGTGAGAGTTTGAAGCAAAATGTTGAGCGAACTGCGACAGAGCGTAAGCCCGGAAAAAGCAAAGAGCCAAATCGATAAACATCTATTTTTGAAATCGCACGAAACAAGGTGTTTTCTAATAGTTTCGTGCATATATAAAAATTTGCGTTTTTGAAATCGCACGAAACCATTGCATTTCCCCTTGTTTTGTGCTATTATAAAAACGAGAGGAGGGATCGCAATGGATCTTTATAAGGAGCTCGCCAATTTGCGCTGTTTTACCCACCAGGATTTGGTGCAGCTTGTCGGTTCAGAAAATGCGGCTGCCTGGCAAATACGAAACTACCTTAAAAAAGGATATATCGAGCGCATACGGCGAGACCTATATGCGGTTATCAGTATGGAAACGGGACAAGCAATACCGAACCGTTATCAGATAGCTTCTCGTGTGACGGATGCTTCGTATGTGTCCCATCACAGTGCATTTGAGTTTTACGGATATGCAAATCAAGTTTTCTACGATGTCTATTTTGCCAGTGAGAAACGTGTAAAAACATTTTCGTATGACGGATTGACCTACTGTCCTTTGACATATCGTGGAAGCGTTGGCGTAACGGAAACGAATACCGGCATTCGGGTAACTTCAATCGAACGGACGGTAATAGACAGTATTGCAGATTTTGAAAAAATAGGCGGTTTGGAAGAACTGCTGCGCTGCCTTCTCCTGATACCGACCCTTGACAGCGATAAGCTGCTTGCTTCTTTGGAGTTATACGGACGCGGGCAGTTATATCAAAAGACAGGTTATATCCTTGAATCGATGCGGGAAGAATTGGCCCTGCCGGAGCGTTTTTTTGCAGAGTGTGAAAAGCAGTCATCTTCCAGTAAAACATATCTTTTTGAAAAACAGGATGACTTTGTTCTTTTTCCTAAATGGAAGCTGTTTGCTCCAAAGAACCTGAAATCAATCATAAACAAGGGGGTAACTGATTATGATGCAGTTTGATCGTATTTTACTCGGCAGGCAGGCAAAAGAGCTTGGCTTTGTCCGCGATACTTTCGAAAAGGTCTGCCGCCTTGCGGATGTTCTGACCTTTATGGAGAGCGACCCTCTGTTGGCGGACGGCTTGGCTCTGAAAGGAGGCACGGCGATCAACCTGACGATTTTCAATCTGCCTCGCCTCTCGGTGGATATTGATCTCGACTTTTCAAAGGATGTCCCACGGGAGCCTATGCTTGCGGAGAGAAAACAGATCCATTCGCATATCCAAAAATATATGGAGGCTGCGGGATATTCGCTCAGTCTGAAATCAAAGCAATATCATGCGTTGGATTCTTTTGTGTACGAGTATATCAATGCCGGTGGAATGAAAGACAACCTCAAAATAGAGATCAACTATATGCTCCGCTGTCATGTCCTCCCTGTGTCACGAAGAACGTGCTGCCTCCCATGGACCAGTCAGACGCTTACTGTGCTGAGCGTTGATCCAATGGAGATCTTCGCCGCAAAAACGGTAGCACTCCTAAATCGTGCTGCGCCGCGGGATCTCTATGATATGTTCAACATGCAAAAGTATGGACTGTTTGACGAAACACAGGAGCGGCTTTTCAAAAAGTGTGTCATGTTCTATTCGGCTATTGCCTCGGAGAATGTACCGGAAGAATTTGATCTTGAAGGGTTCGGAAACATATCGCTCCATAAAATCAAAACGGATCTGACGCCTGTGCTTCGCCGCGGAGAACGTTTTGACCTTGCCGACGCGCAGAAGCAGGTAAAAATCTATCTGTCCGATATACTCAAACCGGAGGATACGGAGCTTGCCTTCTGGCGGGCCTTTGCAGATGGGAAATATCAACCGGAATTGCTTTTTGAGGATGCCGACATTCTTGCACGGATCGCTCATCACCCGATGGCGCTTTGGAAGTGCGGAGGGCGTGACGTAGCACATAAAGAAACGCCGGAAATATAACGACTGCATAGCAAGGGCTGTCCTTCGGGGCAGCTCTTTTCAATTTACAAAGGGGGTGATCCTGATAGCAACCACACGGCTTATGCCGCTCCATATCGGCAAAGGGCGGAATGTATCGACCGCCATATCCGACATTATCGACTATGTGGAAAATCCGCAAAAGACGGATAACGGGCGGCTGATCTACGGCCATGAGTGCGACACCCGTACCGCCGACGCGGAGTTTCTTTTGTCTAAACGCCAGTATATAAATCTCACCGGCAGACAGCGAGGCGCGGACGATGTGATCGCTTATCACCTTCGCCAATCCTTTAAGCCCGGCGAGGTCACGCCGGAAAAGTCGAACGAGATCGGCCGGGAGCTTGCGCTGAAGCTGACGAAAGGCAACAACGCCTTTATCGTCTGCACCCATATAGACAGGCACCATGTCCATAACCACATAATCATCAATTCCGTGGATCTCGACTGCACCCGGAAATTCAGAAACTTTTGGGGATCGACCTGGGCGATCCGGCGCATGAATGACAAGCTCTGCCTGGAGTATGGACTATCCATTGTAGAAAATCCAAAACCCAGCCGCGGGCACTATGGCACATGGCTGGGCGAAGAAAAGCAGCACTCCTATCAGGAACGGCTTCGCCGGATCATCGACGCGGTGCTGGAAGAAAAGCCAAAAGACTTTTCCGACTTTCTGAAAAAACTGGAGGAATCCGGCGTTGAGGCCAATACCGAGCGAAAGAACCTGCGGCTGAAACTTCCGGGACAGGATCGTTATACACGCTGCAACACCCTGAAAGGCGACTACACAGAACAGGCGATCAAGGAGCGGATCGAGGGAACGAGGATCGCCGCACCGAGGCGCGCCGGGCGAAAGACGGTGCCGCCGAAAATCGGTCTGCTCGTCGATATAGATGCAGCGATCCGCGCGGGCAAGGGTCCCGGCTATGAACGCTGGGCGAAGGTCTTTAACCTGAAACAGCTCTCGCAGGCCGTCCTCTATCTCAAAGAGCACGGCGACATGAGCTATGAGGAATTGAAAGAACGCTCTGCCGCCGAGACTACAAAATTCAATGAACTGTCCGCGGAGATAAAGGATCTGGAAACGCAGATGACCGCCAACGGCGAGCTGCAAAAACAGATCGTGAACTATGCCAAGACGCGGGCGGTCTATGTGGATTATCGCAAGGCCGGATACAGCAGGAAATTCAAAGAAGCACACGAGGCGGAAATACTGATCCACCAGGCAGCAAAGAAATACTTTGACGAGCTGGGAATAAAAAAGCTGCCTTCCGTGAAATCGCTCCGGGAGGAATATGCCGGACTTCTCTCACAAAAGAGGGCTACCTATGCCGCACATAAACATGCGCGCGAGGATATGAAAGAGCTATATAATGTCAAATCCAACGTGGAGCACCTTCTTGAAATCAACGAGCGGGATAAAGCCCCCGACCGGAAGAAAACGCGGCAGTAGCTTTTCTCCGCTTGTGGTATCCAGCGTCAGCAGGACGCGCAGCCGTGAGTGAAGCTCACGATCTCAGGGGTTTGGGGATATGTCACCAACAAGCATTTTGCGAGGACAGGCCATATGGCCGCCTCGCAAAATTCGCAAACTTGTACAAGTTTGCATTGCTTGCCAATTAGACAGCACTAAGTACTACTGCGAAATCGTCGCTGATATAAGTTAATATCTCAAATATGTAATTATATGACGCTCTACAACGATGTGTAATGCATGAGAACTTTAATGTATTCTGAATGTGGAATAACCCTTTATAATTCATCACAAAGATGCCAGGACACCCGGCTTTATTGAGCTCAACGACCACATGATCGAGCCTGAAAAAGCAGAGCATTTCCATATCCGGATGAGCAACGAAAGCTTTGAAGCCATTACTGATCTTGAGACGTCCTGGCCGACCTTTTATCCTGCAGGCCTTGACGCCGAAGAAATCTGCGAAGAAATGATCGGGCATGACCATGGCGATGGGGAACATGAGGAAGAACTGGATGAACATGTCTGGCTTTCCCTGAAAAACGCCAATGTACTGTGCAATGCGATTGCGGATACACTGGTCCGAATCGATGGCGAAAACGCCTCTGTGTACGAGGGGAATGCTCTGAGCTATCTTGATAAGCTGAATAAGCTGGATCAGGAGTATACGGAGGCAGTTGAAAAAAGAATTCTTATGAAAAGCTCAATTTCACAGGTGTTTGCAATGTAGGCAAGTATCATACACGGAATACCCAGCAATATCCAGCTCAGATCTTGTGACTGCGTATATTTTTTTGTCCATGTCTTTCCCTAAAACTTTTTCGGAATGACAGCCTGAAACCCAAACAGATCGATCAGCCCATAAACTGCCCAAACAACGTCGAAAGTAAAAATAGTGTCCACAATAGATTTCTCCCCCTATGTCCAAAAATACGAAATGATCCCCATGCCGAAAACTTTTCCTATCGCGTGAGCAATAAAGAACGGCAACAGGTTTTTATCCTTTGACCGGCGGTACAGTAGGTACACAAAGCCGCCGAACAGCAGTCGCCGAAATAATTGGATCATACCGATCCCTTTAAGCTGCTGAAAGAGCGAAAACAGAAGGACTGCCCTTTTGCGGCTTCCTGCCGGTTAATAGCGGAGAATCAAGACCGTGAAAAATGACAGCAACGGGCTCGTAATCTTATATATAGAAAGAACCGGTGTATTAGATGAAAGCTCTCGTTTTTGGTAAATGATTTTTGCGCAAAACGAAAGATTCGTCGTTGTTGCGCAGTGGAGCGGAGGGTCAAACTCATGAAAAAGCAATGGTCCGTAAGAAACAAGAGAAATAAGACGGACTCTTTCGTTTAAGGAAGCGTTTTGTTGCACCGCGATCTGCAAAGAATCGATTGCGGTGGATTTCAACACGCTTATTATTTGACTATCCTCAACTAAATTTTCCCTTTTACAATAATACAACATACCGCCTGACCGTACCATGCTTTGTCTTGGTACGGTCTTTGTTATATGGAGAGTTGCTTAACGGATCAATCCATTGCCGCTCTCCTCCCTCTGATTTCGATTTTGCCATTCAAACCACAAATCGAGATCGGAGGTTAACCATGAAAACAATCAATCTGCGGGATTATTACCCGCACTATGTAACGGATAAAGTCGTTGAAGTTCCGGACGAGGTATTTGCTGTTTTGGAGGATTTCAGACGCAAGGAAGAAAACTACCAACGATACCTTCGCAGATACAAGGCGTTCTACTCTCTGGATGTGGACAACGGAATTGAGAAGGATATTTCATCAGAGCAGCTATCCCCTTACGAGATTTTGGAGCAGCAGCGGATAATTGCTCTCTTATATCAAGGTTTGGCTACTCTATCGGAAAAGCAACAGCAGCGGATACATGCACATTACTTTCTCGGCATGAGTCTGTCGCAGATTGCCAAGAATGAAGGACGCTCTGTTCCCACAATTAAAGAAAGCATTGAGCGAGGAATCAAACGGTTGGAAAAATATTTTGAAGAAGAAGGAGAACCCGCCCCTTAATTCTGCCTTGAAATTGTCCTTACTTATAGAGGGAGATTTTTCGGCGGGACAAGTCTCTGTCATACGGAGCGTCCGAGTATATACCCCGACGCTTCTCAAATGTGAGAAAGTCGATACTGCCGCCCCCCCCTCGCGGCACTTTGAAAACTGAATATACGTTGCTATAGGTACGTCATTCTGTGTTTTGAGCGACAAATGAGGCGGCGCCATGATGGATCGGTCCGGGAGGTGATGAAAAGGGCTGTCCGAGCGATCAACACAGCTCATTGGTCCGGCCGTGGCAGGCAGGGCGCGACGACAGCACAGATCATAATGGTACTTTCTCACGACCTCCCACAGACTTGAGGGGGAGTCCCTTCTGTATGCGCTTGCGGTGGCGACGCGGCGGTACGAGCAGGGCTATGATGCGGCGAAGCTAACCGCAGCTTATGGCAACCCCTGTTCTGCTTTATCGGTGGAGCCTGTCGGGGGGCGTGGCAAATACGGCAGGAACAAAATCGAAATCAGATACCATGAGCCGGGCTTGTGGTAACACACAGGCCCGGCTTATTCATGTGGTTTTGATTATTTCAAATATACAGATCACAGGAAGGAGCGTATTTTATGCAGATGACAGAACAGAGAGCGGAACCTGCCTCTACCATTCTGGTTGATATACGGGATGTATCGGTCAGTAAGGAGCTGACGAGGGAGGAACGCATTTCAGAGTTTATCAGACAGATCAAAGACCCTTACTGCTTCAAGTGCGGCAGGTTTACCGTCCGGGCGAGCTTTGCGGCGGACGGCGCAACCCTGGAGGACTGCATCAAGGGGATCATTCGCTGAACAGAAAATTTCCGAAAAGGGGCTGACTTTTCCGTTTCTCCGATGTATAATAAGTGTCGGAAAAGGAATTGAATACGGCAAACAACACTCCTTGAATTGCGGGATTTTTCTGCAAAGAAAGGAGTGTTTTTATATGGAGCTTTACAAAGCAATCAAGTACATACGCCTGTCTTATACGGACGACAAGACCGTGGAGAGCGACAGCGTAGCCAACCAAAGGCGCCTGATCGATGATTTCGTGGAGAAGCACCCGGAGATCGAGGTCGTTGCCGAGAAAATCGACGACGGATACAGCGGCGTCCTGTTCGACCGTCCTGCCTTCCAGGAAATGATGGATATGATAAAGCGGGGCGAGGCAAACTGCGTGATCGTGAAAGACCTTTCGCGTCTTGGCCGTGAATACATCGAAACCGGCCGCTATATACGCAGAGTGTTTCCGGCCTACGGCATCCGTTTTATCGCCATCAATGATAACGTGGACACCATCAATGATGCGGCGGATGATTTGACGGTCTCAGTCAAAAACATTATGAACGAGGCATATTGCCGCGACATTTCCGTAAAGACAAGAAGCGCCCTGGAAGCCAAGCGGCGCAGCGGCGATTTCGTTGGCGCCTTCCCGGTATATGGTTATTTCAAGACCGGCGAGAAGCATAAAAGCCTGGAGATAGATCCCTATGCTGCGGATGTGGTAAAGGACATATTCAGAAAACGATTGGACGGGTACAGTGCCCTTCATATCGCAGAGGAATTAAACCGCCTGGGCGTTCTCTCTCCTTTGGCGTATAAAAGGAACAATGGACTGCCGCATGCCAAAGGCGGCTATACGGATCGAAAGGACTGTAAGTGGTCTGCCACTACCGTTATTCGTATCCTGCAGGATGAAACCTACACCGGTACGCTGGTACAGGGACGCCATGCAACGCCGCACTTCAAGTTGAAAGAACTGGAAAACAAGCCTTCTTCGGAATGGGTACGGGTACCCGGCGCACACGAGGCGATTATCAGCAAGCATGATTTTGACCTGGTGCAGCGGATCAAAAGGATTGATACCCGCACTTCCCCAAAGGAGGACAAGGTTTATCTATTCTCCGGGATCTTGATCTGCGGCTGCTGCGGCGGCCGTATGACGCGGAAGATCAACCGGTACAAGGACAAGGAATATGTGTATTATCATTGTCCCACCGGGAAAAAGCACGGCTGCGCATCGGGAACCATGATAAAAGAAAGCGACCTGACCGAATGTGTGCAGGCCAGTCTGAAAGGTCATATTGATAATATTGCCTCTTTGGATACGCTGCTGTCCGGTATCAGTCAGGAGCGTATCAACCGGGAGCTGGCGCGGGAATACGCCGGACAGATCGGGAGCTGTGAAAATCAGCTTGCACAGATCGAAAACTATAAGGCAAAGCTGTATGAAAACCTTGTCGGCGGCATACTCACGAAAGAGGAATTTCTATCCTATAAGCGCAAATATAACGCCGATAATGAGGGCTTGCAGGCGGCAATCGAAAGCTGGAATGACAAGCTGACGGATGTTCTGGAGAACCGAAGCGAGCGTAACCGCTGGATCAATCATTTTATGAGGTTTTCGGAAATGGAAGAAATTGACCGGTGCGCTGTTATGCAGCTCATCCGCAGTATCCGGGTAATCAGCAAAGAGGAACTTCGGATCGAATTCAATTATCAGGATGAATACAAAAAAGCGATCCGCTTCGCCGAGCAGGTGGAGCAAAGAGCGCATGAGGAAAGGAGGGCCGGCTGATGGCAAGAAAAAGCAGAAAAACCAAGACGCAGGAGCAGGTTTATCATGTTGCCGTTTATATCCGCACGGCTCTCTATATACGCCTTTCGGTGGAGGATAACAAAAAACGCGGTAATTCTCTTGAAAACCAACAACTTGTGTTAAATGACTACATTGCGGACAAGCCGGAATTCAAGGTCTATGACACCTATATCGACAACGGCCTTTCCGGGACCACATTCCGGCGCCCTGCATTTCAGCAGATGCTCTCTGATATAGAGGCGGGACATATTGACTGCGTGATCGTAAAGGATTTATCCAGGCTGGGGCGTAACTTCATAGACACCAGCTATTATATCGAGCAGTATTTCTCCACCCATAATGTGCGGTTTATTGCCGTCACGGATCAGTTTGATACCGCCGACCCGGATAACCTTCACGGGGGTATTATGCTTCCCCTGAAAAACATGATAAACGAAGCCTATGCGCTGGACATCGGAAGAAAGATCAAGGCGCAGCAAAGGCAGGCAATGCAGGACGGCGAATATGTTGGCACCCGCGCTCCTTACGGCTATCGCAAGGACCCTGATAACTGCCACAAGCTGCTGATCGACGATGATACGGCAAAAGTGGTCCGTCAGATTTTCACTTGGGCTTATGAGCGCGCAGGGCTGAACGATATTACCCGACGCTTGAACGAGGCGGGCATACCGACGCCGAGCCATTACAAGAAAATGACCGGAGAGATCAAGCACGAAAATCTGATTGGCGGCGGTAAATGGCAGACCCGAACGGTGGCTAAAATCCTGTCCAGTGAGGTCTATATCGGGGACTTGGTGCAGGGTAAAACAAAGAGCGTCGATCACCGCCAAACAAAGGCGGATGAAGAAAACTATATCAGGGCATCCGGCACACATGAAGCCATTGTGAGCCACGAGGTTTTTAACGCTGTACAGGAATACCGCCGTATGGTAAGTGAAGAAAGCAAAAACAAGAAAATCAATGCCTACACCCCCAACATCTTCAAAGGCAAGGTATTTTGCGCACATTGCGGCGGCAGCCTTCACAGGCAGCGTAACATCCGCAAGAAAGGTCCTGATGTGTACTTTTTTCATTGCCTCAGCAACAGCCGTATTGCCAAAGGAAGCTGTGAGGGCGTGACGATCAGGGAGGACGAATTGATTTCAACCGTAACCTCTATCTTGGAAAAGGAGCTTTCGGTTGTCCTGGGATCTTCATTTTCGCTCTTTCAGTATGAGGCAAGGCAGCAGCAAGAAAGGGATCGCATTAAGGAACAGCTTTCCGCAAAGCGTCAGAATATGGAGCAAAACCGAAAGCTGATCCGCGGCTTGTATGAGAACTATATTCAGGGAATTGTGACCGGCGAGGAATATCTTTCTCTCAAAGAAGATTACGAAAAGCGCATCGCGGCATTGTCCGCAGATATTGCTGCTCTGAACAATGAAACGGCTGTGCTGGATGAACAACTTGCCCGTTATCGCTCGATTGAGGAAGATGCCCACATGCTGGGAAGCGATCACGATCTGACGGAGGAGCTGATAGAAAGGCTGATCGATCGTATTCAGATTACCCACGACCATGACATTCATATCACCTTCCGTTTTCAGAATGAATTTTCGGAGCAGAGAAAGGCGGTGTCCAATGCGTAAATACCTGATCGCTTTATATATCCGTCTGTCTTTGGAGGACGTGAAAACGGAAAGTATGAGTATACCCAATCAAAGGCTTATTCTGCGGGAGAAAGCAATGTCGCTTTCTGAATGGGATAATGCTGATGTTATGGAGTTTGTGGACAACGGACACAGCGGGATGAACTTTGAACGCCCTGCTGTTCAGGAGCTTTTGGAAATGGTGCAGGCCGGAAAGGTCGATTGTATCATTGTAAAGGACCTGTCCCGCTTTGGGCGCAACAGCATAGAGACCGGCTATTTTATAGAGCGTGTTTTCCCTCTGTATCACACCCGGTTTATCTCTGTCAGCGATCACTTCGACACCGCAGACTATAAGGGCGATACGGGCGGCATTGACGTTGCCTTCAAGTATCTTATCAGCGAGTGCTACAGCCGCGATATGTCCATGAAAACCAAGAGCGCCAAATATGCGAAAATGCGCCGCGGTGAGTATCAAAGTGCGATATGCCCTTATGGGTATAAAAAGAGTGCTGACGGACGCATGGAGCCCGACACGGAGGCTGCCGAAGTCGTTAAGCAGATCTTTCTATGGGGAGCCGAGAGCAATACCGCAGCGGAAATTATACGAAGGCTGTATGAGAAAAGAATACCGACCCCTGCAGAGTACCGGGCGGTCAAAGGAAAGCATATCCATGATACCAGCCGGTCAAATGGCGTGTGGTCCCCCTCGGCTGTTATAAAGATTTTGACTGATGAACGATATGCGGGAACCTATGTGATCGGAAAGCGCGCCGTCAAAGAGATCGGCGGCACACGCTCCCGGCTGAAAGATGAAAGCGAATGGTTCAAAATACCGGATCACCACCCGGCCATCGTAAGCATGGAGCTATACGAGCGAGCCAACGCTGCAAGGCGTCAGTTCAAGCTGCCGAACAAGCAGCGCAGGGAGTATCTTCTGCGCGGGAAAGTCTATTGCGGATACTGCGATCACGCCATGTCCCGCAAGGGGAAGACGAATTGGTTTTATTGCCGCCATACGGATGTCTCTGACAGCTTTCCTTGCCACGGATTACAAGTTCGGGAAAAGGATTTGGAGCAAGTGGTTTTTGAAAGCATAAAGGCGCATGTGCTTCCGGTCCTGGGGATCGACATCAGCAAGGATGATCTGGATCTGCGAACTGTTCAGCAGGCGGAACAGGAAAAGAAGCTCCGCAGCTTGCAGGACGGCAAAAGGCAGCTTTATGAGCGTTACGCACTCGGAGAAATCGACCTTGCCACCTACAAAGCCGAAAAGGAAAAGTATGATGCCGCTCTGGTGGGCGAAAAAAATACCCATGCCGTCATTGCGGCGCGGGCGAAGCAGGCACAGGGCGATTATGAGGCGGGCGTAAAACGGCGCGAGCTTGCGACAGAAATTAGCAGTTCTAAAGATTTGACTAAATCGCTGGTGGATACGCTGATAAACAGGATCTATGTTTTCAAGGATGACCGAATTGAAATTGACTATGCTGTCCGGGATATTTTCGAGAATGCGGCAACAAATATGACACCATTAAACGGCTCCGAGAAATAGGAACGGTGGCTGCGAAAATCGCTCCGTTCCTGGTCCAAAAGTAATTGCTAATTTTTTTGTTTTCTGCTTGACATACGGGTGTCTGAGGTCATGGAAGCGCACATGCTCCTCGATGCCCGCGTTTTTCAGCAGCTTCCGGTTGATCCTCGACACGGCATCCGGACTCCAGTAGCCGCCCGTCCGGGGCGACGGGAACAGGATGGGGTTGTCCGGGTGCTGTTCATGCTCCTGCACCAGTAGGTCCACTGCCTGCTGTGACAGTGCCACCTTGCGGACGGATTTTTTTGTTTTCGGCTCCGTCACATCCAGCTCGCCCTCCATGCGGGTGACCTGCTTATTCACCGTCAGGATGCGCTCTTTTACATTCAAGTCCTCCCACTGTAGCGCCAGCAGTTCGCCCCGGCGCAGGCCGCTGGACAGCTCCAGATAGAACATGGGCAGGACGCCGTACTTCTCCGCTTCCTGAAGGTATCTGCCGATCTTCTCCGGCGGCAGGATGGTCATCTCTTTCTTGTCCTTGGGCGGGATGCTGCAGTTCTCGCAGGGATTGTATGGGATGAGCCGCTCCTTCACCGCCTGCTTCAGCGCCGCCTGCAGCACCGCGTGGACGCGCCGCACGAAGGTGTTGGATAGCGCTTTGCCGTTCTGCTTCGACCCACGCTGCACCCTGCCGTTTTCCTTGGTCTCGTTGTACATCCTCTGGATATGGATGGACGAGAGCTGCCTGAGCTTGATCACACCGATGGCCGGGATGATGTGGTGTTCGATGATCCCTTCATAGCCCTTGGCGGTATTGTAGCGGATGTTGGGCTTGCTGTAAGTCTCAAACCACAGGCGGCACCACTCCGCTACAGTGTAGTCTCCGGTGTGATGGATAGGCACGCCCCGGTTTTCCCGAATGGCCTTCGCCAGCTTTTCCTTGCACTCTGCCTGGGTCTTAGCGGACACACTTTTCTGGATAGCCTTGCCGGTGACCGGGTCGATGCCCTGGGTATATCTGCCCTCCCAGCGGCCGCTGGGCTTTTTGCGGATGCTGCCCTCGCCGTTGGCTCGTTTCTTTGCCATTTATGATCCCTCCTTTTTAACACAAACACATACCACAGAGTTTTTGGAATAGCTACTAAAATATTTCAGATTTTTTCGCGGCCTGTTCGTCGATCCATTCCATGAATTTATCACGTGGGACGATGATGCGGCTGCCCAGAGTAATGGTGGGGAAATCCCTGCGGTGGGCTACCTCGTAGGCATGAGCCAAGCCGATGCCCAGCACATGGGACACATCCTCCACGGTCAGCATCAGTGGGAGTTCATCAAACGAATTGTATTTGGATTTTCTCATTCAGTTCCTTTCTACCTTCCGCCCAGAAGGATTTAATTCTTTGTTTTGCGGCCCAGTTTTTGAGCCGCTTACATGGTCATGTCAGGCCACTGCTCCTCATGGTCGTTCGGTTTGTGACCCAAGGCCATGCACTTCTCCTGCAGCTTTTTCAGCCGCTTGCGGTCGATCTGGATTCCGCCGGGGCGGGACTTAGGGACGGAGTTGTCCCGGAAGATCCGGCTCATGTGATGGAGCAGCCGGGTCACTGCCAGCATCGCAGAGGGCGCACGGTTTTCCTCCAAATGGTTCAGAAGGTACTGTGCATACTGATTGCCTTGCTCGGCGGATTGGGTCAGCCAATATGTGGCTTTCTCCTCGTCGTGGGGAACCTCCTTACCAGCAAGGTACAGCTTGCCCAGCATATACTGGGCGCAGGGGTTTCCCCGCTCGGCTGACCGAGTAAACCACTCCACGGCGGCATCACTATTTCGTTTGATCAAATCGCCTTTGAGCAGTTCTTTTGCCAGGCGGTACATAGCGTAGTGGCCGCCGTTGACCGCAGCGGTGTAGAGCCAGTTCATTCCCTTCCGGGTATCCCGCACTTCCAAATCATCCGAGAGGTATAACTTAGCAAGGGAATATTGTGCCACCAGATGTCCCTGATCCGCCGCCTGCTCGAACCAGTACCGTGCTTCCACCGAGTCCGGGATCAGCAGAGGGCCGTCCCGCCAGAGCTTTCCCATCAGGTACTGCGCATACATATCGCCGCTTTCCGCCAGCCTTTCCATTTCAGAGACGGCTTCGCCGCGCTCCTCCATGGTCAGGCTCTCGTCCCGGATCACATCCCGGAGCACCCAGTAGTCGTAAGACTCGTTTCGGAATTCTTCTGGCTCATCGTACTGACCGAGATTCTTCTCCTCGAAGGTGAGCTCACCCAGGCGCAGACGCTCTGCCTCACAGATGATGGCGTTTTTGATCTGCGTGAACTCTTTCTGCTTTGAGAGAGGAACACGTTCCCGGGGCTTGTCGTGGTAGTAACTGTCCACCTTGCCCTGAAGCATCAGCCACTGGTCATAGCACCTGCTCACGCCGGGGAGCCGCTCCATCTCATCAACAATTTCATCCACCAGTTTCTTCAGCCGTTTGGGGAGGTAGCCATAGGATTTCTTTCCCTTGACTGTTTCAAGCTGCGCCGCCAGCTCCAGCATGAGCCGCTCGGCATCCGGGTGGTCGCACATACTATCCCGCAAGGTCTGCACCAGCTCCAGCATTGTCCGCCGCGCCTCCCGCACCAACTCATCTCTGGAATCAGACTTCTGTTCGTAGAGATGGAGCATTTCGTTGCGGAAGATATCGTTGGTCAGCTTGGACTTGATCTGACGGATGCCCTCTTTGGAAAGATAGGCCTGTCCCGGCTTTGCGGACCAGGCCATCATGTGGATGTGCGGGTGCT
>ERZ857882.2029-NODE-2029-length-22071-cov-4.967614_pt1 | contig 22071 bp, 20 predicted proteins | sample MGYA00519697_ERZ857882 | MGnify/ENA primary metagenome ERZ857882 (study PRJEB31778, sample SAMEA3449373) | human gut metagenome | biome: human gut; feature: human-associated habitat; material: faeces | place: United Kingdom | collected 2010/2012 ...
ACGAAACCAACGGCTCGACGACGAACCGACATCCACGAAAACAGCAATAGCGCCTCTTTTATCGAGGTAACATATTCCCTCTTTATGCATTCATACCCCCCTATTTGAAAGCTCTGCCAAATATCGCCGACGCTGCGACTTATCATGTTGCCATACTTTGCAATCCTTTGCATCCCCTTGCATCTCAACGGCTTGTCCGAAGTAAGCCGCATCACTGACAGCCGTAGCAACGTTGTTCGTATCGCATTTTCAGACTTCTTATGCCCCCTACATTGCCCCTATATGGCCCCGTCGGCATGTTGCATGAAAGGCTTGGTGCGGAGTAACGTTTCGCAGTGTGGCGCGTGCGGTGTTGCCATTTGCGACAGCACCTATGCCATGCACGACTAAGACGGACCCGGCCGTCTTGTATAAGCAAATCATGAGCAGATCAAGCGAAGGAACAGGCGACTATGGCATTGCTGCATCGACGTTCGACGAGTAAGCGTGCCTCACAGAAAATGTGGGAAAACAACGCGGCCATGCCGGATGACGCATCTGCAAATGACAACGTTTCCTCAGCGCGGCCCGAGCCCGCAGCATTCGTTCCAACACCATTTGACGAAGTCATCGATATCAGCGATCTCGTGGCCGAGCGCCGACGCCTGCAACGCAACCTGTGGGCGATGCGCATCATCACCATTGTGCTGCTGATCGCCGCAATCGCCGTGGCCTGCTTCCCGCTAGCGTTGCAATTCGAGTCCGACCGCAACTTGGCCGCCACCACAGCCACCACGGCCAAAGAAGTAGCTGGCTGGCCTTACCCGCAGGCGGAAGACAAGCTCACGGCGGCCCGCGCATACAACAAGAAGCTCGCTGAATCCGGCCAGCCTATCTTGGGTGAAGCCGTCGATCCGTTCGCCGCCGCTCAAGGAGGATCCCAAGCCAGCGGCGAGGATTCCGCCTCAAAGAAAGACAAGGAATACCAGTCACTGCTTAATACCGGCAACGGCGTGATGGGCACAATCAAGGTGCCCAAGCAGTCCATCAATCTGCCGTTTTATCACGGCACTTCCGAGGAAGCACTGGCTTCTGGTGCCGGCCACTTGTACGGCACGTCGCTGCCGGTGGGAGGTAAATCCACCCATTCGGTCATTACCGGGCACCGCGGGTTGGTTGAAGCGCTGATGTTCACCCGTTTGGACGAGGTGAAAGAGGGCGACTTCTTCTACATCGAAGTCATGGGCGAAACTTTGGGCTACAAAGTGGACCGCATTTCGGTGATTTTGCCGGATGACACGTCGAAGCTCAAGATCGTGCCGGGTGAGGATCGCGTCACTTTGATGACCTGTACGCCATACGGCGTGAACACGCACCGACTGCTTATCTCCGGGCACCGCGTGGCGATTCCGATGCCGGCCCCCGAGCCGAATGACGTGCTTGACGCGCGCAATATCGCCCTTGGTGTTGGTCTAGGCATACTGGCGGCAGGACTGTTCATCATCTGGTTGGCACGACGGCACAAGGCCGCGCGCATCATCCGCCACGGCGCATTCTGGCCGTGGATGCGCCGCAAGGGCGAAAGCGCCAATGATACGCTGGCTTAGGCCTCGCGCCGACCGGCCAGTGCCCTGCCCAGCGTGATTTCGTCGGCATACTCCAAGTCGGAGCCCACCGGCAGGCCGCTGGCAAGTCGGGTGACCTTGACACCTACGGGTCGCAATAGCTGGGTCAAGTAGCTGGTGGTGGCCTCGCCTTCAATATTCGGGTCGAGCGCCATAATCACTTCCTTGACCTCATCGCCTTCTAAGCGTTTGAGCAGACCGGGAATACGCAGGTCGGCAGGGCCAACGTTGGCCATTGGGTTGATTGCGCCGCCGAGCACATGGTATAGGCCGTGGTATTCGCGCGTGCGCTCGATGCTCATCACATCCTTGGGCTCTTCGACCACGCAGATCACCGAACGGTCGCGTCTCGGGTCGGCGCATACCGGGCAGGGGCTGGATTCGCACACGTTGCCGCAAATATCACAGAAGCGGATCTTGGCCTTGACCTCTTCGATGGCCTCGGCCAAATCGCGCGCTTCATCTTCGGGCGCGGACAGCATGTAGAAGGCGATACGCTGCGCGCCCTTCGGCCCGATGCCGGGCAGCCGCCCGAAAGCGTCGATCAGTCGTTGTATTGCGCCGTCATAAGCAAGTGCCATGGGTATTCCTCGTTATTCGTCCTCATTATTCATCCGAGTGCTTCTTGGCAGGCTGGATGTTCTTGGGGTTCTTCGGATCATCTGCCGCGAATTGCTCGACTTTTTTGACCTCGAATAGCTTTTTCAGATCGTCGAGATTCATGGCCGTCGCCTCGCCGAGCGACTGGTCGCTCATCGAGTATTCGTCATCCTCGGCCGCGACTTGCGGTTGTGGTTTCGGCTGGGGCTGGGGCTGGCTATTCCACGGGTCGGCATTCGGGGTCGGCTGTGCGGGTTGCGGTTGATTCCACGGGTCACCGTGCGGGGTGGCCTGCGGAGCCGATTGTGGAACTGCCTGCGGTTGATTCCACGGGTCATCGCCGGCAGCCGGCTGCGGAACCGATTGGGGCTGGTTCCACGGGTCATCGCCCGACATATTGCCCGACACTGTCTGAGGAACCGAAGAAGCCGGAGTCTGGGACTGAGGCTGATTCCACGGGTCGTCTCCTGGCTGCGGAGCCGCCTGAGCATGGTTCCCCTGCGGTTGATTCCACGGATCATCGTGAGGAGACTGCTGATATGGCTGGTTCCACGGGTCGGCTTCGGCCGGTTGCGACGCCGGTGAGACCGCGGCCTGAGACTGCGTCTGATTCCATGGATCGTCGCTCGCGCCGGCAACTGCCGTAACGGAAGATGCGGTGGCTGGCTGCCCAGTGGACTGTCCAGTGGGTCCAGCGGACGCAACGGACGCAGTGGGTGCAACAGGAGCAGCCGGAGCGGCCCACGGATCAACACCGTCACTGATGTCCGGAACCGCAACATGCTTCTTGTGATGCTCTTCGGGCGCAGGCGTAGCAGCGGGCTCGTTAGGCGCGAACCCGTCTGCAGATTGCGGCGAAGCGTTGCTTACGGCCGGCTTGGCCCAAGGGTCATCGTCACTCCAGTTCTTCGCTGCCGTGGATGCACTGGATTGTCCGGCTCGATGGCTGTCGTCTGCGTCCTCGGCTTGGCCTGTTGCAGTCGGCTTCGGAGCTTTCGTCTCGCTCCCCATATGAATGCCCAGGCTCGCGCCCAAACTCGACGCGGCCAATCCAGCCTTGGCCATGGCAATCTGCTGCTTGACCTTGGCCAATTGCTCCGGGCTCATACGTTTGACGGATTCGACTCGCTCGCCATTCGCCGCGACCGCAGAAGGTGCAATAACCGCATTGGCGCCGAACTCGTTGCGCACGGCATCCATCACCACGGCCGCCGCCTTCTTACCGCTGTTATCCACGGCCAAGGCGAAAGCGTGCTGGCTCAGCGACTTGTCGAACGTCATCGACAAGCAAGGCAGACCCTTACGGTTGGGGCCGAATTTTACGGTCGGCACCTTGTCTCGTGACACATATTCACGAATGGTTTCCGGCAAAGCGGCGACGGCTGCATCCCACTTCTCGTCGATGGACCGATTATCCGATGCCGCAGGCGAGGTCACCGGTTGAGCCGGGACGGCCGGCGACGCGGCGGGCGCGCCCCACCCGGCATTGGCGGCAGGAGCGGCACCGGCAGCAGCAGTTGCTACAGCAGGTTGCACAGACAGAGAGCCCGCGGGTCGGTCGCTGACCGGGCCGTTGACAGGGCCATTGCCTCCAACAGATTCATGGGAAGCGGTGCTCTGAGGCGCGGCTGCTTGCTGGTTGCGTGCAGCACCGGAGAATCCGCCATGTGAGGCTCCGGCAAACCCGCCTCGCGATGCGCCGGCAAAACCACTGGCACCCATACCGGAAGCGGCTGGCGTAGTCGAAGTCGAAGAAGCAGCCGCAGGCGGCATACCAGAAGAAGCTGGCGCGGGAGCGGCTGTTGCAAAGCCTGATTCGCTGCCGGCCAACAATCGCGCGGCCAGCAGTTCCAAGCGCATACGCGGAGAAATGGCTCCGGTCATGGCACCCAACGTAGTGTTGATGATGTCTGCCATTGCGGTCAGTGCGCCCAGTCCCAGCGCCTTGGCTTGGCGGTGCAGATCGTCCATATCCTCGGCCTCAGCCGTGTCGGACAGCACGGATTCCGCACGGTCCCCGGCCAACGTAAGCACCAGCAGATCACGCACACGAGCCAGTAGGTCTTCGACGAATCGTCTCGGATCGAATCCGCCGACCACGACTTTCTGGATAACGCCGTACAGGGCTTCGCCGTTGTGATCGATTACCGCATCCACGGCCTCACCGATCAGTGCCTCCGGCGTGAAGCCGAGCAGGGCTACAGCGGCATCATGGGTGATAACGCCTTCGACCGAACCAACCATCAGCTGGTCAAGCACGGACAGGGTATCTCGCATGGAGCCGCCACCGGCGCGCATCGCCAGTTTCAGCACACCGGGCTCGGGCTTGATGCCTTCCTTGTCGCAGATCGTCTCCAGGTAGGGACCCATGACTTCCTGCGGCACCAGACGGAACGGATAGTGGTGGGTGCGCGAACGGATGGTGCCGATCACCTTGTCTGGTTCGGTGGTGGCGAAGATGAACATCACATGTTCAGGCGGCTCTTCAACGATTTTAAGCAGCGCATTGAAGCCCTGCTGCGTGACCATGTGGGCCTCATCGAGAATGAAAATCTTATAGCGGTCGCGCGCAGGGGCGAACCCAGCGCGTTCTCGCAATTCTCGAGCATCATCCACACCGTTGTGCGAGGCCGCATCGATTTCGACCACGTCGATGGAACCCGGACCGCCGGTGGCCAGGTCCTTGCAGCTTTCGCATTCGCCGCAGGGGTGGGAAGTCGGCCCTTTGGCACAGTTGACGCAACGGGCCAGGATACGCGCGGAGCTGGTTTTGCCGCAGCCTCGCGGCCCTGAGAACAGATAGGCATGTGTGAGCTTGCCCTCGTCCAAGGCGCGCATCAGCGGGACCGTGACTTGGTCCTGGCCGATGACCCCTTCGAAGGTGTCCGGACGATAGCGACGATACAGTGCAAGTGCCATAGCTACTAACCTACCTTTGCCCTCAGAATTAACCGATAAAAAGTCAAGATAAACCGGGCTCATAGTTGCCGAATCGGGAAAACTCTTTATATTCCAACGACATTCACCTGACAACGGTTACCGCATTTTTATTGTTATTAACCGCTTTCTTTGTATTAACATAGTGTCAATAACGGTTGTGGTCAGGAGGCACCCATGAGCGATACCCTCGACGAGAAACGCCCCACCCGCGGCGATGCCCGGCGCGACGCCATCGTGCAAGCCGCGCGCAAGGTGTGTCTGGAAAAAGGCTTCTCCAAAATCACCGTTTCCGACATCGCAAGCGAAGTCGGTATGACGCGTTCGCTGTTCTACCACTACTTCGAAGACAAGGAAGCCGTAGCTGACGCAGTACTCGATAACGTCATCGACGAAATCCTCACCACGTTGAAGCAGTGGAACCAAGCGCGCGAAACAGGCAACGTGAACAAGGCATTAGACGACATCGTGCATGTGCTCCGCTCCCTGATCGCCGACGAGAGCCCCTTCTCAAACCGTATGATCCAAGACGGCAACGCCGAACTGTATATCAAGTTCATTGACCGCGCGGCGGACCGTATTGCCGACTACATTGCCCAGACCACCGTACGTGATTTCGAGCAGATGCATGGCCTGCCAATCACCAACGTCCATGAGACGTTCTTCACACTGATTGTGGGGCTTATCTCACTGATTCGCTCGCATCCGAACATCAGCGACCGAACCATCAAAGAGGTCATGGCGCAGACGCTGCATATCGAAAGCTATGTCGTCTGAGGTCTGACGGCCATTGGCTCTGGTACCGCTCTCCCGCACTCCCCTCAGTCCGCTTCGCGGCCAGCTCGTCCGCAATTGCGGACAGCCTACGGCTGACTTTCTTCTGGTTCGACTATCGTCGAACCCTCGCCTACAAACAGCCCACTGGGCTGTTTGCTTTACGGCTCAGCCTAATGAGGGGAGCCAATATAATCGGGTCACGCGAACTGGCCGGTCACGGGATCGCGACCATCTCGGGCAATGGCGTTGAGCACTTCCTGTCGGGAATCCACCTCACGGGCGGCTACGGCCGGCGGCACTAGCACGCGCAACGCGCAGTCCTCGGCCACTACCCTAAATGGCAAATGCCCGATATATTCGCCGTCCGCCATCAGCACCGGCGGCTCGTCTCCTTCCGTTGCCCGCGTGACTTCGATTTCACGGATACGTTTCCAGCCGAACACCTTTGAAGCAAGTAGCTTGCCGTTATAGGCATTCGAAATGGCCACCGCGCATTCGCCGAAGTTCGGCACGTGGTCCATCCACACCAGGTCCAACAATCCATCGGAGAAGCAGGAGTACGGCGAGACCTCAATGCCGCCACCGATATGCCTCGAATTCGCAATCGTCAGCAATGGTGTGATGATGTCTCGTTCATCCGTGGTCCCGTCCGCCAATGTGGCTTTGATGTGGTAACCATAACGCTTCATATGCGTCAGCTCCACCAGCACCGCCGCAAAGTAGCGCATGGTGCCGGTCGGCAGATGCGAATGATTCGCACGGTCGTTGATGCTCGCGTCAAGACCACAGGACAGCATGCCCGCATAGTACCGGTCAATCGGATGCTCGGCGGACTTGCTCTCCTGGTACTCGTACTCCTCGCCAGTGGAGGGATCCACGGCATAGCCGCCGTCCAAAGAGGTCACGCGCCCCATGTCCACATCGATGTGTGATCCGCGCACGATAGCACCGACGATACCTTCCACTGCGGTTTCGATACGGTTGACCGGCAGCTTCAGTCCTCGTGCGAAATCGTTGCCCGACCCCGTGGCCACGATGCCCAACGGCTTGCCACTGCAGCCCACGGCGTTCGCTCCAAGTGCGATCATGCCGTCGCCACCGACCACTACGAGATAGTCGTACTCGTGCGCGCGTTCACGCGCCTGGTTCAGGGAATCGTCGAAACTCGTGCCGGTGATGTCGATGACGTCGAAGTTATGGGCACGGCCGGCTTCCTCCAGCAGACCCAATACCTGCGCGTCCACCTTAGCGCCACGGCCTTTATCGGAAGTGGGGTTGCCCACCATGGCCACCACGCGACGGCGCTCGTTGCGTTCACTCTCGCTCATGCTCTCACCTTAGCCAAAGGCCCAGAAGCCCGCCAGAGTATCGGTGCTTTACGGTCCATTATTGTGATAATTGTCTCCTTCCGTACAACTCACCGGTCCGGCCCGAGCCATCCGCTCCACGGATGATGCCACCAGGACCATGGTTTCCACCTTGATGGTTACCAACACGTCTTCATCCCGCACGGAGCAGGAGCCCAAAACTACACCATTCGCTTCAGCCATGTTGGCGGCGAGCGCACATGGATCACCGATATCCGCATGCCACAGCGCATACGCGGCGTCAAAGGCGATAAGGTCGGCGAGGGAACGCGCTCGGTTCTGGCAGATCATGAGGTTGCCCACACTTGCCGCCACCGCGAGCGCAATGCCCACCACCATAACCAGCATGGCTCCGGCCATCGTGCCCGATCCCTCCTCATAACGCATTCCCTGCACCGCAGTTCCTTTCTGTTGCGGCCGCCCAGCCAGCCGACCAGTTATTGGCTTATCGCCGTAGCGTTGCCGGTAACCCGCGTTGGAGTGACATCCAGCGGACCAGGCAATACCGAACATTCGACCATCACACTCGTCGATTGGCCGTCGTGGGCAATGATGACGCGAGGCTCTCCCCCGGCAACGTCCGCAGCTATGCTGCGCGAGGATGATTCGTCACCGGTAACCACAAACTCGCGTGCAGCCGCTGCCGCGGCACTTTGACAGTCCATGGAAACGATGACCACACGTCCTATTGCCAATATCAGCCCGGCGATGGCGATAACGCTGGGCAATACGATCGCGAATTCGGCGGTGGCCGACCCCGTGCATAGGTCTGGCGGCAGTCTGGCGAGCCGCCACCGGCATGTCATGGTCTTCATGGCTGTCACCCGACTTTCAGAGCCTGTTTGATGATGTTGGTCAGCAACGTCTTGATGGCATCCGACTTCAGGATGGCGACCAGCACCGCCGCAAAGCCTGTAGCCGCAACGAGTACGACTGCGTATTCCGCAGTGGCCGCGCCTTCTTCGGGCTCAGCCATGAGGGTGCGGATGCGTGCGTCCATGAGGCATAGCCGTTCTTTCGCCTTGGCGTTCAGCGTGGCCACACGAGCCTTGCTGTGCGCAAAGATGCCGGCCTGCCCGTCGACGATGACGGGGATAGGGGTATTCATTGGCGTTCCTTTCGGTAAGGAGGGGAAGCTGCGCAGTGGCTTCGCACCTTCCCCATGCGTGTGTGAGTGGTTGGCCCCCGCGCCGGGTTGACGCGGGGTGCATACCACTGTGGACTATCAACGCTTCATGCACCAGGAAAAACGGGGTATGTGGTTCTAGCTTGCCGAGTTATCCACACCCCGACGTGTCGTCCACCGCCAATGTGGATAACCAAACGCAGCCAAGTGCAATACCGAGCGATACAACAAGATTCACCCTAAGCGCACTCAGTTCACGCCTATATTCACATCATGAAGGACGCAATCGCCGGAATGACTCCTACCAGCACGAATGCCGGCAGAAAACATAGCCCTGTAGGCATCAGTAGCTTTACCGACAGCTTCGCGGCATTCCGTTCGATGGCGGCACGCTCGTCACGGTCCAGCTGTTCAATGGCGGATTCGAGGCGCACGCCAGGCATATCGCCATGCGTCCATGACGATTCCAAAGCCGATTGCAGCAGGCCAAGATCTCGTTGCGTTCTGCTGGTACGTTTTCCGGATGAACTATCAGCTGGCGCACCCTCATGCTGAACAGCCATAGCGGCATGCCACGCATCAGCCCAGGGAACCCCTCTGGTCAGGGATCTCCCGACCTCGCTCATGCGAGCGCCGCAGTCGCCGCCGACGGCTTTGCCCACCATGTCAAGCGCCCGGGGAATCGAGGAGCCCTGACGCAAGGACACCTGCGACATACGCAATATGAGTATGGTCCATGACGACCCGCAATCATGCGCTACGGCCGGTTCCTCGCCCGGCAAGCGGCTGTCATGACAAGACGGAGCCTTATACAGCCAACTAGCGATCGCCGCACAGCCTGCCGCGGCGTGTACCCACACCGTACTCATAATCCGCTGCCTTTCAACAATGCCCGCATCCATGCCAAGCCGGCAGCATAACAACATCCCCCTAATACCAAGCAGACCACACCGCGTGGCAATCCAAGCAAGAACGCCAATGGTCTAGCTCCCAGAAGCTCGCCCAATGCCACAGTGACGGCCGGAAGCGCGCTCAGCAGCCCCACAGTGGCTTTAGGAACGGCACATGCTTGCGATCGCAGGTTCTGCATCAGCCTCATCTGCCGGTAAGCAGTCAATACCGCTTCCAGACATGGCACTGCTTGGCAACCGAGCTCATCGCTCAAAACCGCTGCGGCGGTGACCCCGCGTGCAGCTTCAAGTACCTGCGCTGGTGATTCGTCGGGCAGACGCCGCTGTTCGAACACCGTTATGAGCCGTTCCACAGTAATGCGCTGAGTGGCGAAGCGTCTGCTGGATTGTTCCTCGAATGCTTCAACCAATGTGCCGCCACCTCGCAATCGCGCGATGGCGGACGTAATCACCTGCGCAACGCCCACGCGAGGTGAGCCGGCATATCGAGGTTCGTTTATGGCTGCGGAATCGACCGCACGCCCGCGGTAAGCCAGCCGATACAGCCTCCCGGACTTGTTCCCCGGCCATATCAGCACGGCGAGCGCCACCAGAACAGCACACCACATCATCACCCACCACCACTCGGCCCGGGAACGATGCCCCATCGTTCAATGAAGTGCCCCCATTCGGCGGCATACCGAGGAGGATGGCAGCCATTCCATACCGCCAGCGGTGTTCCTGCCAGTTCACCATGTGCTACACGCAGTTCGCCGATCTGCGTGATACGCCGCTGTCCGTTCACTCGCTCCAAATGCACCACCGCGTCGAAAGCGCCTGCCGCCAGCATGGCCAACGCCTGTGGACTGACTCCGGCGAGTAATCCAAGCGAAATCAGCCTGGACGGTACTCGGTTCACGCCGTCCGCATGCACAGTGGTCATGCCACCGTGATGACCAGAATTGAACGCGCGCAATAGGTCGACGATTTCCGCGCCACGGCATTCGCCCAGCACCACGCGGTCGGGGCGCATTCGCAACGTCGCTTTGACCAAGTCCGTCAGACTTATGGCTCCGACGCCCTCCACATTCGCCTCGCGCGTTACCAACGACACATGATCGCCACGCCCCAGTTCTCCCAGTTCACGAACTTCCTCTACGGTGACGATGCGCTCGTTCACATCGCATTGCGCCAGCAGCGCCTTGAGCAAGGTGGTCTTGCCCACGCCTGTTCCGCCGGTAATCAGCACTGTGGCATGTCTGCGCACCAGTCCCACGAACATCGGCAGCCAAGCAGCCGGGAATACACCTAATTGGCTCAGATGTCGCAACGATGCCATGGTCCTGTCAGGGAACCGTATGGAGATTGCGGCACCTTGTGGCACCAATGGGGCAATCACCGCATGCACGCGGATGCCGTCTGGACTGGCGGCGTCCGCTATCGGGCAGGCATCATCCAGTCTGCGCCCAAGCTGCGCGCACAGTTGGACGGCGTATTCTCGAACTACTTGCGGCGAGCGAAACGGCACACGCAATACTGTTTCTCGCATGCCGTTGCCGCGGTCCGCCCAAACGCGGCCATCACAGGTCACCGCCAGATCGGTAACCTGCGGGTCGGATGCCACATCATTCAATAGACCGAAGAACACAGTTCTGGGCACTGCGCCGGGCTCATCAGCCCGAGTGATTACGGCAGCCATACCGCATCACCGGTCCTTGCAAGAAGCTCCCGAAACCGGGCGAATGGCCTGCTCGACAAGATCGGCAAGCAAGCTCACGGCTTTGCGGCTGCCTTTGGTCACCGATCTGATGCCGAGGCCTTCCAGTACGTCTCCACACAGATTGACACTTGGTTTGACAGGCCCCAATACCGTGGCAGTCAAATAGTCCTGCGCCTCACCAATACCCACGTGGCCTCTCCCACGTGGAGCGCCACGTGGTTCCACGCCGACGATATGTGGCGCTTCACAGCCCCATGAATCCAGTCTGGACCGGTGCGACTTGGCTCTGGCCAGCCCCATCACCGACAATTCCGCGGCAATCACCTGCATGCCACTGCGCAGATCGGGTACGGTCTCAATGAGTCCACCCTGACCGGCATCTACGATGACAACGTCGTTCGTTTCCGCCAAGGCTCGAATGGCCGCTTGAACTTCCCACCAGTCAGGCTGGCGCGCGCTCCAAGGGTCATAGGGAAGTACTCGCACACCCTCCCACATCATCAGCTCATGGTTCATCGCATCGCCCTCGATGCGGCCGAGGGGTGCGTCGACTTGGCTGAATCGTAAACCCGGCTCTCGTTCTACACCCAGCAGCAGGTCAAGGCATCCGGCCACGAAATCAGCGTCTATGAGAGCGCAGCTGTGTTCACGTCTCGCCAATGTCCATGCAAGCATGGAAGCCATGACACTCAACCCCACGCCTCCATGACCTGACGTCATCGTCACAATGTTATGGAAGCTGGTGTCTGTAGTTAGGGCGAGTGCCGGAGCCTCGCCCGATCTCTGCCGTTCGCATGAGGCCAACGGCCTGGGCGGCGGAGTGTAGTAGCGATGCGCTGGAATCGGCGCATCGTCCGTGGGCAGCGGAATGCCCGGAGGTGCTACCGCTGGCGAGGTGATCCTACGCGCCACGCGGGGTGTGGTGTTGCTATTCATAAGCCGATTGAAACGTGTCCGAGTTCAATGCTCAACACGAATCGACCATTGTGGTTCTAGCTTGCTGAGTTATCCACACCCCGGCATGTCGTCCACGACAAATGTGGATAACCACGCTGTTGTTTCACGCCCATCTCATGCAGAAAAGGCCCTGACCTCATATGCACAGTCAGGGCCTTCATTTTCACGACGATTCCTTATGCGGTAATCTACATTCCTTGCTTACTTATCGAGGTTCTTGATGCCGTCTTCCATGACGTCCAACTGAGCATCGGTCACCTTGGCCGGCTTCTTCTTGCCGAACTTGGCCTTGAGCAGACCGATGATGGTCGGGGCGAGCGAAACCAGCAGAATCAGCACGATCACCAGTTCGAAGTGATCCTGCACGGCCGGAATGTTGCCGAAGAAGTAGCCCAGCAGCGTGAACAACGTGGACCAGCACAGGCCGCCGAGCACTGAGAACGGCGTGAAACGGCTCCAACGCATACCGGAAATACCGGAAATGAACGGCATGAACGTACGAATGAACGGGAAGAAGCGGCCCAGGAACACAGCCAGCGGGCCCCACTTTTCAATCATGCCCTCGGTTTTGGCCAGTCGCTCAGGAGTCAGCGCCTTCACCTTGCCGGATTGGATAATACGGCGGCCAAAGAAATGACCGATGAAGTAGTTGCACTGGTCGCCGATAATCGGCGCGCACCAAACCACCGGCAGCAACCAGAACAGCGGCAGCGCGGCCTTGCCGGTCGCAGCATCCGGGGCTGCGAACACGCCGGCCGCGAACAACAGCGAATCACCGGGCAGGAACGGGAAGAACACCACGCCCGTTTCGATGAATACGATGAGGAAGATGAATCCGAGGGTCGGCGCCACGCCCATGGCAATCCAACCGGCAATCGCGGCACGCGGATCCTTCAGCAGTTCGATGATGAAATTAACGAAGCCCATGTGTTTCCTATGAGTCCTAAATCTTGTATTGAGCTGCCAGCCCAATGAACCAGACAGTTATATGCAAACCGTCAAATACCCTACCAGCCGGCCTATAACATCAGGTCGACTGGGGTTTCCCACACAAACTCCGCAATACAAACGAAATTTCTACTCCCCCAAACGCTGCCGCACAAAGGCGTCCAGCGCGGCCGCATCGATGCCCTCATACGAGTCGATGGAGGCAAACTGGCCAAGGCCGGAAGTGTCGGTGCGAATCCAGCCAGTCTGCGCAATCAGTGTGGCCCCCGAGGCGGCGCCGGAGCGCAGACCGGATGAGGAATCTTCCATTACCACGCACTTGACCATGTCTTCAGGCGCGATGCCGAGTCTCTCAGCCGCGGCCAGATATGGGGCAGGGCTCGGCTTGTGCTCGTACGGATCATCGCCGCAGACGTAGCCGGCAAGCAATCCATCAGCCTGCTTCATGATGTTCTCGGCCATGCGGCGAGGCGAAGTAGTGACCAGCATGGATGGGATGTCGGCTTCCTTGAGCGAATGCAGCACGTCTTGCACACCAGGAATCCACGGCAGACGTTCGACCTCCGCCTTGAACACATAATCCTTGAGCTGCTTGTCGATTTCGGGAACGCTCAATGTGCAGCCATGCGCAATCATGACCTCTGCCACGTGTGGTACCGGAGTGCCGGAGCACTCCCAACCGAGGTCCTCGTTCCACTCGCCGCCATTGTTGTGCGCGATCTCAATCTCACCGTCATGCCAGAGCGGCTCAGAATCGATGAGAGTACCGTCCAAATCCCAGAACACGGCTTTGAGCAGCATAGTTACCTCCGTCCACATGCCCGCACGCCAATTGGCGCCTTTACTCTTGCTGCACTCCATTGCACCAATCGGATGCGACAACCATAGCGCGTCAGCACACCGCCCCTGCGCCTCAGCGCATGGTCAGCCCACCATCGACGTGCAGACATTGTCCGGTAATGAAGCCGGCCATGTCGGACGCCAACAACGCGACCCCTCCGGCGATGTCATCGGGACGGGCAAGGCGGCCAAGAGGCGTCATGGCAATGATTCGTTCACGAACATCCTCGGTGGTGGCTGCGCTGGATGCGGTTCCGGCCGTCAAACCTGCGGCAATGGCATTAACGGTAATGCCGAAGCCGCCCAGCTCCTGGGCCAGAGAGCGGGTCATGCCGACCAAGCCGCCTTTGGCAGTGATATACGAATGGTAGGGCACGATGGGCGAATCGACCAGATTGCTGGAGATGTTGATGATACGCCCGGAGGTCTGGGCTCGCATCAGCGGCACCACATGTGAGCACATCAGATATGCACCATGCAGGCATCCCTCGATCTGTGCGCTAAACTCATCCCAATCGCCTCCAGCAAAAGTGGAACGGCGACGCGGGTCAAAGGAGAAGCGTCCGAAAGCATTATTCACTAAGATGTCCACGCCGCCGAATGAGTCGACAGCGGTACCCACTAGCTTGGAAGATTGCGATTCATCGCAAACATCCGCCTGTACAGCTATAGCCAAGCCTCCCAGCGAGTGGATGTCTTCAACGGTGCGCTGCGCGCTGGCGGCGTCATGTACGTAATTGATGACGACAGCGGCTCCGTGCGATGCCAGGCATTTCGCCACAGCCGCTCCTATGCCCTTGCCGGAACCGGTGATGATCGCTGTTCTGCCATCCAGATTCACCATTGGACGCCGTGCCATATCGCTTTGCTCTGTCATTACCCTTGCCTTTCGCCCTGCTACCAGCCTCTGCTGCCCGCAACAGCACAGGCCTATTCCATATCCATATCGAACGAATCGCTGTACGCGTCGCTGCCGCGTTCGACATCCACCGCGCGCAACAGATCGATGAGGTTGAAGCCCCCATCATGATGCCAGCCGGATTTCGCCCGATCCATCTCACCGAGCGGACAGATGCGATTCACACCGACCTCGGCCAATGTATCTGCAAGACCAAACAGTCTGGTTGAATCCACAGCGACACCGCAGCTCTGCAGCCAGCCACGGCAGGAAGTCAGTCTTCTGGCAGCGTCCAACAAATCTGGCACCGCCACCACGTTGACGGTACGGTTCAACGGCGACATCAGCGAAGCAACATCCTCGTCGGCACCGCTACCGTCAAGTTCTCGATACAGCACCGACCATGCCGTGCTATGGCCACTGGCGAACACCGCGGCCTTCCCGCCCATCAAGGCTCTCATCTCAGCGTCGGTGCGCGCCCGCTGAATGGCCACGTTCTCGGCGTCACTCAATACGGAGCGCGGATATTTGCGCTGCTGATTCTCAAGCTCGCCACCGAGCAGCTGAGCCACTTCACGAGGGGTGAGGGCTCCATCAGTCTCCACGAACACGGTCTGCGGAGCCAGGCAGCTTTGCTGGTCATATGTGGCGATGTCAACAGCCACACGATGCACGGTATCGGCATAGGTATCAGGACGCAAAGCCTCTCGGCCAATGAACGCCAACCCGACTTTTGCTCCGTAACCTAGACAGGGCTTGGACCCGGCGACTTTGCCCGCAATCAATTTGGTAGTCTGCGAAGAACCGTAAACAATCACGGCATCGGCCGCATCGATGGCTGAATCCTCGAGCTGCTGCGAGCCGCCCTTCCATGGAACCACCGCAATGGCATCAGCGAGGTCGGAATTGACCATCGCAATGCTGCGAGCAAAGAACGCAGGCATCACCGGCTCGGAAAATGAAGATTTGCCAAGAATCGCGCCTTTGACCAGCAGGGTCATCGCCATGCTCCACACGGGAATCCCCGGCACATTGCTGGAGAACACCTGATAGGTGAGCGCTGGGCCCACATATTTAGAGTATCCCCCCGCCTTGTTCGGCCGGAATTCGTCGAGCATAGACGGCTGACCGATTTCGGAGTCAAGGAACCGGAGCAGTTCACGACGCCTGAACTGGCGCATATACCGTTTGAGCTCAATCCGCACCATGTCAGGCTCATATCCGGTGATTGCGGGAATCAGCAGTTCAGCCTGACGCCGCAGCTCAAAATCCGGATCGGCCCATAGTTGGGCCGCGTCGGCCACGATGTCGAGAATATCGTTGACACTCATCGCGGCAAGCGTGCGGTTGCGAACATCGACAAGCTGCTTGGCAAGGGAAGTCACCTTTGAGCCATCCAGTCGCGGATAGCGCAAACGCTTCACCCCATCCGATGTGGCGACCTCATAGATTTCGTAATCCGAAACATCCACTCCCGAGGGCAGGTGGAAGACATCAATGGCCTGACTCACGGATTCATCAACGGTTGGCACTGATGACCTCGTCTACCGCGATTGAGCACCCACGAGCCTCGGCTCCCTTCGCCCTGCCCTGCAGCAGGAATCCGTCCGGGGTCCGATGGCCGAGGTCCTCGGTCAGAATACCGATGCATGAATTCCAATTGGCAAGGTCGTAATGGGCTATCACACCGGTCTCACCATCCTTGACGGGAGTCAGCGTTTCCGGATCGAGGAAGACCGTGCGCACCCAGGCGGGGTTCGCCTTGAGATAGTTGCTGGTGCCATCCGTATACCACGACAGAATATTTTGGTCATAGATCTGCGAGCTCAACTCGGTCATGCCATACATGTTGACGCAGTGGTGGCGCGGCACCCCCAGTGTCTGTTCCAGCTCATCAAGCATCTGGTCTTCGGTGATGTCGCGCTTAGTGCTCTTGAAGCCGCCAGTGTCGAACAACCGGCTATCGGGGGCCAGCGCGAACGTCAGATCATGCTCATGCAGGTAATCGAACAGATACAGATAGGACGACGAGACACCCATCAGCATCACCGGTTCACCGTCAGACACCGCACGGTTAAGGAAGGCGATGATTTCATCGAACTTGAGTCCATGCTCGTCGAAGAACACACCGCTGCCTTCGCTGCCGCAGCACTCCACGGCCTTGGTAAGGTAGCGCGACAGGGAGGAGTTCTGGTTCATGTCCCATGCCGGCGAAATCACGGCGATGCGGATACGCTCTCGATCCGGCATGATGAAATGACGGAACGGCACAATCATTGATTCATCCCACACCTCAAGATCGGGATGGAAGTTGCGCCCACGCATCTTGCCGCCATGCGTGGTTCCGCTCGTCATGAATACGGCTTCGCACTGCTCGGTCGGTATGGTCGAAAGGTCAAGGTGCTTGAACCCGTCCACCGGCATCGGCGGAATCTCCCGCCAATCCTTGAGCGTTGCGGGGGTGACGCGTTTAGCCGCGCAGTAACGACGGTACGGCAGATCATACGTGTACTGATAGATGAACACGTCGCGCGCCAACGCACCAAACGCCTCTTCCGGGGCCTGCTCACAGCCATAGGTATGGATAAAATCCAGAATCCCGCGCTTGATACGACGCGCGTCATCCATCACATCAGTCATTGCATCGCTCCTGTCAATATCCAATATCAACCAGCATTATCGTTCATCGTACGCCGCAGCGCCAGTCCCATCCGCCGGATCGGCTGCTGGAACATCCACGGACGCCGGCGCACGATGCTTCGCCACCAAATCCGGAAGAGCAACGAAAAGCGCATTGAGAATGATGGCGCTGAATACACCGACCATGATGTTGTTGCCAAAGAACACGCTTGCGCCGCCGGTCAGGCCGGAGAGCGCCTTGGGCAGGGCGATGCCGAGCAACAGAGACATGCCGATGACCGTTTGACGGCGCTCGTCATCAGCGACCTTGCGCAGGGCGCGCAGGCCGGTCACGATTAGGCTGGCCGCAGCCGGCAGGAAAATGCCTCCGACGACTGCCGAGGGAATGACGGACAGCAACGCGCCCGCCTTTGGCACGAAGCCCAGAATCAGCAACAGCACAGCGGCGATGATCACAGGCGTGCGCGTGCGCAACTTGCCTTCGCCGGTCAGGTTGAGCAGGCCGACATTTTGCGGGTAGGCGGTGGTGGTGAATCCACCAATCAGCGAGGAAATGGCTGAACCGGCCGCCTCGCCGGCAAGACCGTAGCGCACCTGCTTGCGTTCGAGGGACGTGCCCTGAATCTCAGAAGCCGCCTGATAGACGCCGAGAGCTTCCATGACGGCAACCATGTAGGCAATGAAGAACGGGATGAAGATCTTCCAGTCAAATGTGAACGGACCGTAGGGCAGGAAGGTCGGCAGGCCCAACCATCCCTTGGATGCCACAGGAGAGAAGTCCACCATGCCAAACGCTGCGGCGACCACGGTGCCGACGACGAGCGCGATGAGGAATGAGAACGACTTGAGCAGGCCCTTGCCGAGCAACGACAGGACAAGCACAATCGCCGTGGTCAGAATCGACACGGTCAGGATGTGCGGATCGGCGAACGTCTTGTCGCCGGGAGCCCCGCCTAGAAACTCGCTCAGCGTGAATCCAGACAGCGAGACACCGACCATAAAGATGACCACGCCCGAAATCATCGGAGAGAACAGGAACCGCATCCGCTCTATCACACCGGTCAGGCACAGCAACAGGAACACAAGCGAAGCGATGAGAATGGACGAACTCGCCGCCCCCAGCATGCCGGCCGTACCTGCCGCGATCATCAACGCGTCAAACGCAGCTGACGGCCCCTGCACCACCGGCAGGCGAACCAGCCGAGTGGCCTGAATCAAAGTGACCAGACCAGAGACGATGAAGATGGCGTTAATCATGTTCGACGACAGGGCAATAGGTAAGCCGATTGCTCCGGCCACAAACACCGGATCAAGCCAGACGTTGGAAACAAGCACATGCTGGAAACCCAGCAGTACGTTCTGGGCGGTCAGCTCCTTGCGTATTGACATACGCTTCCTCTCTCTCAACGCGCATATGGGATGCCGAGCCGAACAGAGGAGTTCAACCGTCGCATTCCCTACGCGAGTGTTAGCTCACAGGTTCGAAGGGTTCGGCACATACCGTCTCAGCCTAAAGCACCCCTTACGAATCGGTTTTCGCACGTCACCGTAACAAACCTTGACATCTCCGTCAAGAAGATTCGTGCTTTTCGGCAGCTGCCCGATGTGAGATAACAAACAGTTTTACGAATGGAGAAGGAATCGAAGCAATGCGGCCAGACTCACCAACCCCACAGGACCATGGACTTGGAGTCGGCGGGAGTGTAGTTGGAGTCGCCGGTGGCGCCGGCAGCGATATCGGCGGCAGTATCGCGGCCGGGCAGTTCGCGGGTTTCGCGGCGGATGGCGTTGCGCCAGAGGCGGGCGCGGTTGGAGCGTTGTATCTCCACGATATTGCCGTCACGGCCTGCGGCGAAAACGCTCTCCTGGTCGCCGGTTTGCATGCGTTTGACTTCGCGGCGCAGTTGGCGATTCTCTTCTTCGAGGACCAAAATGCGCGCGATACCGGAAAGGTTGATGCCCTCATCCTGGCTCAGGCGCTGAGCTCGGGTCAGGCGGGCAATGTCGCGCAGGCAGTAGCGGCGTGCGCCGCCATCGGTGCGCTGCGGACGAACCAAACCGAGGCGGTCGTACTGACGGAGAGTCTGGGGGTGAATGTTGGCCAACTCGGCGGTCTGGCCGACGGTGAAGATGGGCAGTTCGATGTCGAAGCCGACGTCATCGGCTCCGTCGAGATCGGCCCTGCCCATCACGAGCGCGGTTGCGCACATCGCGTATAACTGCTTCATCTGGTTGGCTAACCGCGCCATTGTTCACCTCCTGATTACAGGCTGAGATAGTCGCCGGCTTTTTCGTCGAATTCTTTGGCGGCGTGCTTGACGGCCAGACCCGGCTTGGCGGGGACCATGATCTGCACACGGCCGATCAGATCGCCCGGCTGGTTGCTGCGCTGGACGCCAAGTCCCGTGAGCTTGACTTCCGCGCCGGAGCTGGAGCCTGCCGGCACCTTGAAGGTAACGGGATTGCCGTCGATATCCTTGGCCTCGACCTTGCCACCGGCCACGGCCTGGCCCACGGTGACGGGCAGGTCCATGACGATATCATGGCCGCGCATCGAGAATGTGGCATCGGGCTTGACGGTGACGTGCAGGTACAGGTCACCGGCCTTGCCGCCGTTGATGCCTGGCTTGCCCTTGCCGGCCAGCTTGATTTTCTGTCCGTCCTTGACGCCCGCAGGCACGTGGGCCTTGAACTTCTTGCCGTCCACGGACAGGGACACGGTAGCGCCCTTGACCGCCTGACGCAGGGTCAGGCTGATCTTGGAGTTGCGGTCCTCGCCGTTTTCGGGGCGCGGGGCCTCCTCATAGCCATAGCCGCCGGCATTGCCGTACGGCGATTGGCCGTAGCCGCCATACGGCTGGCCGCCCTGACCTGCAGCACCGCCGAACATCGAGAAGATGTCGTTGATGTTGTTGGGGCCGCCGCCCGAAGTGGAGAAGCGGATGCGCGAGCCATTGCCGCCGGCACCCTGGCCGAACATGGAACCAAAGATGTCGGAGAAACCGGAAGCATCGAAGCCGCCGGAACCGCCGGCGAAGCGGGCACCGCCCATGCCGAACTGACGAATCGCGTCGTACTTCTGGCGATCTTCCTTCTTGCTCAGCACGTCATAGGCTTCGGAGATGTCCTTGAACTTCTCCTCGCCTTCCTTCGTCTTGTTGATGTCCGGATGGTACTTGCGGGCGAGTTTGCGGTACGCCTTCGTGATCTCTTTCTCGTCGGCGTCCTTGGAGACACCCAAGGTCTTATAGAAATCCTTGTTCAGCCAATCATTCTCAGCCATGCTGCTGTGCCTCCTTTCGAGGCTAAAGTCTGGGTTGTATTCGTCAAAAAGTCTGTATGGAAATACCCATGCATGAAAAACGGCCGTGAACCGTAAATCGAATGCGGTTCACGGCCATCTCGCACGGGCGTCAGTTCTGCGGAGATGCGACCACCACGCGTGCCGCGCGAATCACACGGTCGCCGATGCGGTAGCCGGCCTCGACCACGGTGTCAACCGTTTCCTTTTCGGCATCCGCGTCCGGCTTGTGCAGGATCGCGTCATGCTTGGTGGGGTCGAAGTCCTCGCCCTTTTCGCCGAACTTCTCGACACCGAACTTCTCGAAGGCCTTGTCAATCTTGGTGGCGACGGCCTTGAACGAGTCGTCCATCTCGCTGTGTTCGCGAATGCGGTCGATATCGTCGAGGGCGGGCAGCAGCGCGGTCAGCACGTCGATGATGCCGTGCTGGCGGAAGCGCTCCTGCTCCTTCTGCGTGCGATTGCGGTAGTTGATGAACTCCGCACGTTCGCGTTGCAGGGCTTCGAGGTAGTCTGCGGCTTCCTTCTTGGCCTTGCCGAGCGGGGTGAGGGTGTCTGCGGAATCGGACTGGCCTTCGCCAGTCTTCTCTCCCTCAGCTGCGGCAGGAGCCGCGTCGGCTCCTTCATTGGAAGGAGCCTGGGCAGCCGAATCCTGCGCAGAGCCGGACTCGGCGGAGGCGTCAGCCCCTGAAGAGGCCTGAGCGGCAGCCTCAGCATCTGAGGGATCCGGCAGGTCGTTCAGGTAGTCGTCCTTGTTGAACTCGGACATCACTTGTTGTCCTTGTCGTCATCGTCGTCCACGACCTCGGCCTCGACGGTTCCGTCCGAGAACGACGCGAGCACGTATTCCCCGGTCAGGTCGGGCAGGAAGGACCGGCTCAGCTCGCCCGCGGCCCCGCTCAGCCGCTGATTGATGAAAAACTGCGCGCCGGAAGCCGCTTTTGACACGCAAAAGCCCGCCCCCGCCCATATGGACAGGAGCAGGCCGAGCATAATGCACATCCGCTTCAACCAGCGCGACTGGGGACGCATTTTTCCCCTCCGTTACTCTTTTCTGATGTAGTCTCCCTTGACGTAGCCCGAAAGCTCCACAGTTCGAATCTCATACCAGCCGTCGCCCGCGTCGCGAATCACGATCACGCGGTCGCCCTTCGACAGCGTGCCCAGAATGCGCGCCGTCGTTCCCGGCTGTTCGCGCACGTTCAGGGACGAGGAGGCCGTTTCCAGATTGACCCTCGCGTACCACTCGCCGCTCTTCAGCGCGGGCAGCGGCGCCTGCGTGGGCTTCGGGGTCGGCTTGGCGCGGGCGTGCCCCACGCTTTCCGGCAGCGCCTCGATCCTCGTGAGCGCCTTTTCCTGCCAGTCGATGCGATAAAGCGCCATGCCGGGATAATAGAACGTGAGAATGTCCTCGGCGGTCTTTTCATACGCGCCCGCCATCGTGTGCGCGCCGCGCTGGCTCATGC
>ERZ857882.2030-NODE-2030-length-22060-cov-3.693797_pt1 | contig 22060 bp, 13 predicted proteins | sample MGYA00519697_ERZ857882 | MGnify/ENA primary metagenome ERZ857882 (study PRJEB31778, sample SAMEA3449373) | human gut metagenome | biome: human gut; feature: human-associated habitat; material: faeces | place: United Kingdom | collected 2010/2012 ...
GCCGGGGCAAACGGGCAGTAATCTTCAACCTATGCCTGCTGCCGCTGATTCTGGCTTTCGCTCTGTACTATAGCTCCTACCACCATTTCGGCGTGACGGTACTCAAAAAGAACTTCATCGGCAACAACATTACCCTGGAGAGCTTTGTCTATGGCCTGGTCATTGGACTACGGTATGCGACGCTGTGTATGTGGTTGGAGGCCATGTTCCGGGTGGTGTCGTCGGACAAGGTGGTGTACCTATTCGGCAAGGTCAGTCCGTTGCTGTCCCTGTTCTTAACCATCCTACTGCGCCTTATTCCCAGAATCGGTCAAGAGGCAAGGCGCATCAACCTGGCTCAAAAGGGTATTGGCCGTGGCAGCAATCAGGGCAATATTTTCCGCAGATTTATTAACTGCCTGCGAATCTTTTCCATGCTGATTACCTGGATGATCTCAGCCCTTGCCCTGGAATCTGACTCCATGCGTTCCCGCGGAAGCCTTCTCCGGGGACGGACAGCTTTCTCCATCTACCGCTTTGATAACCGGGACAGGGCTTTTGTAATTGCGCTGTTCAGCTGCATTACCATGACCGCCATGGGCGTGATCCTGGGAGCCAGCAAAATGTGGTACAACCCCAGAATTATCTGGCGGCCTCTGAACGCAATCGGGGTGTTGACGGCAATCGGTTACTTGACACTCTGTATGATGCCTATGGGACTGGAACTTTGGACGGAGTATCGATTCCGCAAGGCTAGAACAATATAAAAATGGACGCCCCCCCATCACCTGAGCGAATCAGAAGATGGGGGCGTCCATTTAATTCATTAGATGATCTCTCCCCTACCCTAATATAATAAACAGGTAACGTGTGAGGAGGTCGAAACATCATCCCAGTTCTTTATTGAATTGTAAACATTGTTGACCGCTTCCATATAGCAAATAAAAGACGGATGGTTATGGTCATTGCTTGTCAGGTATTTGTTTTTAATCCACAGATATTGCTTTTGGACTAAACTCCATTTCCCTTGACTTTTAATGAAATCAACCTTTTTCCGAATTTCTGAAGAATGCGGTGCTTGATTCCAATAGTACCGATCATAATAGGTGTTGCCCGTTTTTTTGTGAATCAGACGATGTATGTTGTCGTCATTATCCGTAACCACAATACAGACATCCATTGAAAATGCGGTCTGATTGCCTTGTTCAAAGCGACGACGCTGCGTTGTGAGAGAGGACGTTGAATCCTCGCAATCGCCCCATCCATTCATAGATAGTGCTTTATTAAAGGCTTTCTTTGCACACTCTTTGATTGTTCGACAATCATAAAAATCGTCACAACGAATAATTTCAAGATTGTAATCCAAGTCTATTGGATTTAATGCGTTCTGCACAATAAGATTTCTCGCACCGCTTCCCACGAGATAGAAAGATGCACCTATGTCATACTCTACCTTTAGAGAATGACAGAAGTCTTGCATTATACCTCCACACACCCTGCGAACACGGCTGAGGTATTCCTTATCTTCTACATATTTAAACATAAAAGCTCCTTTCACCCCTAAACCGGCCATCCAGCACTTAATGTGCCAAATCGTAGTATTATACTTATAGCGGTATTCTCTGTCAACTATTCTTTCAAGAGAAAAGTGTTATTTTCGCAGTAGTTCTCTGATTTTCTCGTCAAACACCCATTTCTGTACGAGATGTAGTCTCATAGCAGAAATGGGTGTTCTTTTTTACTAGTATTCTATGCTTGCAATCAGCCGATCCTGCTCAAACTCACTTTCGTCAAATACCTTGGCAATGGCAGCTGTCCAACTTCTCCCATGGCTCCAGGCCCATTTCTTCCCAGGTCACACCATATGGCACTCCACCGGAAGTGTAGCCGGCAATGTAAAAGAAACGTTCATCCTGATCCATAATTTCTGGGTCAATCGATTTGGTGGACTGCTTTTGGGACTTGTGATTTGGATGCCGTGTGGCACGTTCACGTTGCAGCGCCTTTATTTCCTCGTGAGAACGGATATGCTCCGGTAAGCCGTTGCTTTCCAACCGCTCAATGATGTGCAGACGCTTTTTGCGGTACTCTTTATAAACTTCGTCAAAGGAAATCTGGATATTGATGTGACCGCAAACCTTTCGGACAATCGTTTCGCAGTCCTCAACGGATACTGGCATCCGTTTGTTTACAGAGAAGAAATTCTGGGTTTCCAGGTACATATAATCTGTGATCTTGGCTTTCTGCGTCTGCTTCAAATCCTTAAAAGATTTGCCAGCACTTGAATAAGGCGTACTCATACTCAGTTATCCCATGAATGTGTCTGGAAATAGGCATCCGTGCGGCGGTCATATTGGCGGCGTACAGATGGAATGTCCATGCCATCCATAATGGAGAAGAACGCCTGCTGGGTGATTTCGGAAATCTCCCGGTCATGGTGGAAAAGGTTATTCGCTATCATCAAGGCGAATACTGCATCAGGATATTCTGCGGCCAACGCATCATAATCCTGACCATCCGCTTTTGCAAGTGCTGTAAATCCTGGAATCTCCGTCAGTGCGGGCATCGCCTGGGCTATATAATCCTCAAGGGTATGTGTTGCTGTTCCCATGTCCTGCGCTCCTTTATGTACGAACTGTAGACCATTGTAGCATGGAAATTAAGAAAGACAAGTCTTGACTTTGCACACAAATAGATTATCCAAGAATTGCCACCATGTGACTGCTGGAAATTTTAACTTTGCTTTTACCAATGGCGGTAAGAGCGGCTTCCTCTGTGGGATATAGTCTATGTGCTTTTACCTTTGTTGCGGCTCCCATACAATCCAGAAACTTGAATGTAATTAGATCACCGCTGATGTGAATAATCTTGCCTTCCCGGATGTAGCGATTACTTTCTATAATATAGGCAATGTCATTGAGCTTATATACTCCGGTCATTACGCACCACTCCTTTAGGCACAATATACCACATGGGGGCATCACTTTCAACTGGTAAATTCAAACAAACATTCGCATTCTAAAGAGAGAAAGATGTGGAGAACGAAACTGGCAAGCAATGCCTTCGTATATACAAAGGCACAAAACCAGGCATTTCACCCCTATCGGAAATGCCTGGTTTCTGCTTGTTGAGGCTCCGCCCCAATCCCCACAGAATACAATTCTGTATCCTGAAAACGCTGCAAAAATGCAGCGGCTGCGCGATTCTTCAAATCGCTTATGGACGTTTAACGTCCATCTTTCTCGGATACTCTTTCCATGGTATGCGTATCCTCCCCGAGAATCCTGTCTACATTTGCCTTGGCGGTTTGCAGAGAACGCATCTCATCTCTGGCCATTTGGAAATCCGCATACATGGCTTTTTTCTCAGACAGAAGCTGGGTATATTCCGCTTGCAGGCTCTTGACGGTGGGCAGCTTTTTTAGCCCCTGCTCATCAAAAAACTGCTTTGCCGCCTTGTGCAGAAGAATTTCGGGTTCATGCTCAGAAAGAAATTTTTTAGAATAGCCTGCTTTCCGATAGGCCACATAAACGTCACGGGTCTTGGCGTAGTTGATGATATGCTGCTGCATGATCTTGATTTCTGCCATCCGCTGCTCTTTGACTTTTATATCCGTGGAAAGTACCCGATATTGAGCGGTGGCAGCTGCTGTCTTTTCATCAAGAACGCCACGGTCCAGCAGGCCGGTTTCTTCCAGGTAGATCAGCGTTTGGGACAGCTGCTTCAAATTGAAGTTCTTCGCCCACCGCGCATAACCGGCTCCTTTGCCCTCCTGGAGCTTGGCTTGAATGTCAATCAACAGACTGCCGCTGGGTTTGGTGGAAACTTCCATAACCCGCTTCTTTTTCGGCGTATGGCTCCTCGCCCCGGAGATAATGGCACGGAGCGCATCCGGGGTATAATTCTCACCCAGGGTGTCCATGCGGATAAAACGCTTCTGGTCCGCTCCCAACAGAGAAGGGACTTTGCCGCCCTTAATCTGATACCCGGATTGACGCAGCAGTTCCAGCAGCTCCTCGAAGCTCTGGGGCTTTTGTTCTAAGGCTTCATCAATGGCATAGCAAATCCGTTCCCGGTGGGAGGGCTTCTTCTGGTTGCCCAACCATTTGTCGTAGGTCTGGCCCTTGCCCTTGGGATCAGCCACAATGGAATATCCATTTTCAACGCAGATGGTATCGTTCAGGCGGCGCACCGCTCTGGTGCTGCCCCAAAAATTCCGAAATTTGCGCTGTTCATCCAGAGCGGTGGAATTCCAAATGATGTGATTATGGACGTGGGCCTTATCAATGTGCGTACAGACGATGTAGGCATGGTTGCCTTTCGTGAATCGCCGTGCCAGCTCACAGCCCAGGCGATTGGCTTCCTCCGGCGTGATCTCGCCGGGACGGAAGGACTGGCGCAGGTGGTAGGCAATTACATCATCCGCGCCTCGCACCCTACCGGTATTTCGGATGTACTGCTGTTTGGAAAAGAGAAATTCGCTGTCGGCAACCCGGCTGTCACACTGCCAGCTGGTAATCAGCCTCCCATTGTCGGTTTTTCCCGGATTTTCAACATAATCGATGATAGCGGCAATTGCTGTTCCGACAGTACGCCCTTTGCCAACGTGTAGCGGCATGAGCCGCGTAGTTGCCATAAGCTACCCTCCTTACAAGAAAAGCCCCGGTGCCGTAACGACGCCGGAGCAGGAATCAGATGGATTTGATGAAATGAGAGATGCCTTGAAGTGCGCTGAGAATCCATACCGCAAACATAGGCAGGCCCATCGGACTGACGAGAAACGCAATGGTCAGAAGAATCAATCCGTTCTTTGGGGAGTATGTAGCCAGGACCATTACTCCAAGAAGCGCAATTACGCTGCTGGCGATTCGGAACAGCATTGCCGAGCAGGAGATAATCCCCGTACAGGCGAGTGTGAACAGGTCGATGGTCAGAACGATTGGGGCAGTCAGTAATTTGAATATCCATTTCATAGGGCATACCTCCTTTTCACGTTCATTATATGGACAAACCCAAGATCACGCAAGGATGCGGTGGGGATTACAGCTTGGACAGCTTATCCAGAATTTCCTGGGTCGCACTCCACAGGCGTTCCTGATTCTGTTGAATGTCCTCCAGGTCGGCATCATAAATTCTTCCGCTTTCGTGGACACGCCTGGTGAGCTGATTGAGGTTGTTGCTGGAATACCGGAGGAGGGAAACCAACTCCTTTAACTCCGGCAATTCCAGCTTGACCACATATCCGTCAATGGCCATTTTCCGGACAAAGGCAGAAAAATTTGTTGTTCCGAACTGTTCCATTTTCTTCTGGATTGCTTGCAGCTCATCCGGTGTCATGCGAATGTTTTTTACAATATTGTGGTCAGCCATCTGTTACCGAGCCGTCTCTTTTTTATTCGCCGAAATTTTCGGCGAATTCTTTGTGGGCTGCTTTTGCAGCTTATCCAGTACCGAGGGCTTGACACTTTTTTCTTGCTTCTGACAGCATTCTTCGCGAAAAGCGCTCACAAACAAATCTGTCAACCCTGGATGGCTGTTCACGATAAGATAGACGTTCCGGTCCTCACCCCAGGCATCAAGATTCTTATGGACGGGAATGGTTTTTGCCCAATCTCTATTGCTGTGGGAAAACCGTTCATCCCAGTCCTCTTGCTGAACGGTATTGGCGAGGATGTACATGGTCCGCTCCTGTCCAAAGGTATTCACGACCTCTGCTACTGCGGCCTTTCCATCCAGGCAGTAGCCACTGTAGTGGTCGCGGATAGCACCCTCAATGGCCTTTTTACAGGCCATATTTGCTTCGTTGGAAGCCCGGTACTGTTCCAGCTCCCCATGCTCATAGGCATAGGTTCCAGATTGGGTATACAGGGGTGTTTCTCTGAGCGCACGGCGCTGATCTTCCAGAATCGCGTCCGCTCTGTTTTCCAGGCACTCCCAGACGGTTTCCATATGGTGCGTTTCCAGCTTTTCAAAATCCTTGAAAACATCTGCCAAAGGGCTGGGCGAGGTCATCAAGGCGTTGGTCTGTGCATCCGAAAGGTCGTGATATTCCAGCGACAGCAGAATATCCTCCCGAATGGTGTACTCATAAGCGTGATTCAGAATTTCTTCCGGGGGCTGACCTTTCAGCCAGTCTCGGAAAGATTCCTGCTCAGCAAACATCTTCTGATACAGGGCCGTGTTGCGTTCTTCGTTCGTCATTATCGTACCTCCTCATGGTGTTTCTTTGGTTTCGGATTTTTGCTCTGCGGGGGAGCGGATTTTAACCTGCTTAAAATCGAGGGACGGCTGGATTTGGGGATGACCTGTTCCGGCTCAGATTGGCCTCTGGCATCCAGATTCAGTTCCGCATCCAGAAAAATCAGCCGGGCAGTCTTATCCCGCAGCTCCTGTTCGTAAGGCCAGGGCTTTTCAAGTTCTGCCTTTGCGGCCTCCTGCTGGTGATAGGTTTCCTCCAGGTGCGTTTGCAGAGATTGCATCCGCTGGGGCATCTGCGCCAAGGCGTTGTCCAAGCGGATCAAATTTCCCTTGGGGTCGCTGCCCAGTTCTGCCTGATAGCGGAGCTTTCCCTGCATGGTCAGAACAAACTTCTTTCCGAAATTTTCCAGGGTGACAGACATGGCAAAGCCCCGATAGGTGCCGATTTCCACTGCATCCAGACCCGTGGCTTGCTTGGCAGCCTCTATCAGAGCGGCACCGGCATTCTCCCGTTCCAGAAGTGTGTCCGACAAAACAGTCATTCCGGCAAACCCGCCTTCGGGATGGGGATGTTCGGAGAGTGTCTGCATATCCGCTTTCAAGGATTCTATCTGTTCCTTCATTTTGGCAATCTCTGCGGGGAATGAGCGAATCAGACTGTCCTCAAGCCGGAACTGCTTGGTCTTGTAGTCGGCCTTCATGATTTTCAGCCGTGCCACATCCACATCCAAGTCCATACGCTCCTTAATGCGGGGATCGCCGGCACACAGCGCCTTGATTTCCGCAAAAGACAGGGCAACCTCATCAACATCCTCACAGGAACGGACAGGATTCTTGCTGGACATGATCTGGGAAATAAATTTCTGCTTGTTTTCCACCGTCTGCCAGAGGTAGGCATCAAAAGTTCCTTCCGTCACATACTGATAAACCTGCACTTCTTTGTTTCGGTTTCCCTGACGGATGATACGACCATTTCGCTGGGTCATATCCGCAGGCCGCCAGCCCACATCCAGATGATGCACGGCCACCAGCCTGTCCTGCACGTTCGTGCCTGCGCCCATCTTCTGTGTCGAACCTAACAATACCCGTACCTGTCCGGTACGCACTTTGGCAAACAAATCTTTCTTTTTTGCCTCAGTATCGGCATCATGAATAAATGCGATTTCTTCTTCCGGCACACCGGACTGAATTAGTTTGGCGCGGATATCCTCATAGACATTGAAGGTTCCATCGTTCTTCGGCGTGCTGAGGTCGCAGAACAGCAACTGGGTCAGCTTATCCGACTGTCCTTCCTCATAAATCCGAAGCACATTCCGCACACAGGCGTTGAGCTTGCTATTTGGGTCATCCGGCAGGAGCGGATTCATCAATCGCTGATCCAGTCCCAGCTTTCTGCCATCCGATGTGATTTTCAGCATGTTATCGACCGACGGGTCTACCACACCGGAATGCACAGCCGCCGCCCGTTCCGAAAGCTCCGCCACCATCGCCTGCTGATGCTCCGAAGGCTGCACCACCACGGTTTCAAATTTTGCCTCCGGCACCGGCAGATGCAGCTGATCGGAAGTCTTGATATCTGCCACTTCCTTGAACATATTCATCAGCTCCGGCAGGTTGAAGAATTTTGCAAATCTTGTTCTTGCCCGGTATCCGGTTCCTTCCGGTGCCAGCTCAATGGCTGTGGTGGTCTCACCAAAGGTAGAAGCCCAGCTGTCGAAATGGGTCAGCCCTTTCTGCTGCAACGTGCCGTACTGGAGATACCGCATCATGGTGTAAAGCTCCGTCATGCTGTTGCTGACCGGCGTACCCGTTGCAAACACGATGCCCTTACCGTCCGTGATCTCATCAATATATCTGCATTTGAGCAGCATATCCGAAGACTTCTGTGCGTCCGAGGTGGAAAGTCCCGCCACGTTCCGCATCTTGGTGTAGAGAAAAAGGTTCTTGTAGCTGTGCGCTTCATCCACATACAGCCGATCCACGCCCAATTCCTCAAAGGTTACAACATCGTCCTTGCGGTCGGTGTTTTGGAGCTTGGTGAGCCGCACCTCAAGGCTTTTCTTGGTGCGCTCCAGCTGCTTGATGGTAAAGCGTTCCGCGCGGCTTGCTTTCAGCTCGGATAAGCCTTCTTCGATCTCATCGATCTGTTCCTGCAACAGCCGTTCCTGTCGCTCTGCGGATACGGGGATGCGCTCAAACTGCGAATGTCCCATGATGACCGCATCATAATCACTGGTAGCGATACGGGCGCAGAATTTCTTGCGGTTGCGGGTCTCAAAGTCCTTTTTCGTGGCAACGAGGATGTTGGCAGAGGGATACAGCCGCAGAAACTCGGACGCCCACTGCTCGGTCAGATGGTTCGGCACGGCAAAGAGCGCCTTGTTACAAAGCCCAAGACGCTTGCTTTCCATAGCTGCCGCCACCATTTCAAAGGTCTTGCCGGCACCTACCTCGTGTGCAAGCAGGGTATTGCCGCCATACAGGATGTGGGCTACAGCGTTTCGCTGATGCTCCCGCAGGGAGATTTCCGGGTTCATGCCGGAGAAGACGATATGCTGTCCGTCGTATTCCCGTGGGCGCAGAGAATTGAACCGCTCATTGTAGCGATCAACCAAGTCCCGCCGCCTGTCAGGGTCTTTCCATATCCAGTCCCGAAAGGCGTCCTTGATGGCCTGCTGCTTCTGCTGTGCAAGGGTGGTTTCCTTGCTGTTGAGCACACGGCGCTCTCTGCCGTCAGGGTCCTGCACGGTGTCATATACCCGCACATCCCGAAGGTTCAGCGTATCCTCCAGAATACGGTAGGCGTTTGCCCGTTCCGTGCCGTAGGTCATATAGGCGTTAATATCGCTGTGTCCCACGGAGCTTTTGCCGCTGATGTTCCATTCGGCGGTAAACTCGGAGAAGTTAACCTGTATACTGCGTCTGAGATAGAACGGCGGCTCCAGCAGTTCCTCCATGAACTCCTGAATATACTCCGATCCAATCCATGTAGCGCCCAGCCGCACTTCGATCTCCGAAGCGTCCAAATCCTTGGGTTGTGCGCTGCGCAGCGCTTCGATGTTGGGAAGGATGCGCTGCCTCTGTTCCACGGGCAAGAAGTTAGCAATGATCTCCGTATTACGGAGCTTTTCACGCACATTGCCGGAGAGGTATTCATCCGCTGTGACGTAGCCGAAGCGGTTCAGGTCAAAGGATACGGGTGAAAGGTCTTCGGGCGGGATACTGCCCACATCGAGAAAGATAACTCCCTGTAAGTCCTGCACCAGCTTTTCTTCCGTTAAGCCTGTGAGCTGTGCCATGTAGGGCAGATCCACCTTGGCTTTTTCCGCAATGGACAGCGCCAGCGCTTCGGATGCGGTATCCACCGAAGTCACCACCGTGTTCTGCTTAATGGTGCGCTTGGTGAACATATCCGCTTTGCGGGCAAGCTGTCCCATTTCATCCAGCACTTCCAAAGAGCACAGCAGATAATAGGAGGAATCGTCCGAGAACGCAAGGGCATTGCCGCGACTGTTGATAAGCCCGTATTTCGCCGTGAAGTTGTCGTAGAGCTCATTCAGATCCGCTTGGGTTCTGCGGATGGTATCGTCCGAGATGAAGCCATCCAGCTGCTGCCCGATGAGCTTTTGCACACAGTCCCGCAAAGCAACCATACCCTTGACCCGCTCCGTGGCTGTAGCGTTCAATTCGGGCTTTACCATGCGGCTGTTTTCCCGATAGTACACTTCGCCGTCCACCACGGTGTAGGAATAGTTCTTCACATGGGGGTCGGCAGGAATGGATGTATCGATAGCTTCGCCCTCACCAAGATCCGGCAGCGCCGCTTCCTGATAGGTGCCACGGATGTTCTTTACGGCTTCCGACATCTGTTCTGCAAGGGATACCCCCTCAAGCGGCGCAACGGTAAAGTCCTGCTTCCCATAATGCGTGCTTTCTGAGGTTTGCTGACCAAGCACCATTTCGGGATGCTCGATAAAATAGCTGTTGATGGCAAAGCCGTCTGCGTTCTGCCCGAGGTGTACCCAATCGGGTTCGATCTCAATGGGCCGATCCCGCTTTTGCAGAAACAGGATGTCGGATACCACCTCGGTGCCGGCATTGGCTTTGAACGCATTGTTGGGCAGACGGATCGCACCCAACAGTTCTGCCCGCTGTGCAATGTACTTTCGGACTTCGGGGAACTGCTTATCCATGGTGTAGCGGGAGGTGACAAAAGCCACCACACCGCCCGGACGCACCTGATCCAATGTCTTTGCAAAGAAAAAGTCGTGGATGGAAAAGCCCAGCCGATTATAAGCAGGGTCATTGACCTGATACTGACCAAAGGGCACATTACCGATGGCAAGATCGTAAAAATCCCTGCGGTCGGTGCTCTCAAAGCCCGCTATGGTGATGTCCGCTTTGGGGTAGAGCTGCTTTGCGATACGCCCCGTGATGCTGTCCAGCTCCACGCCGTAGAGCCTGCTACCCCGCATGGATTCAGGCAGACAACCAAAGAAGTTACCCACGCCCATGGCAGGTTCCAGGATGTTGCCGGTGCGAAAGCCCATCTGCTCGATGGCGTCGTAGATGCCCTTGATGACAACAGGACTTGTGTAATGGGCGTTCAGGGTGGAGCTTCTTGCGGCAGCGTATTCCTCGGGGGTCAGCAGTTCTTTCAGTTCGGCATATTCCTTACTCCAGTTCTCCTTTTCGGGGTCAAAGGCTTCCGCAAGCCCGCCCCAGCCCACATAGCGGGATAGGACTTCCTGCTGTTCGGGAAGCGCCTGGGCATTTTCATTCTCCAGCAATCTCAGTAGCTTGATGGCGTTGATGTTTGCCTGAAACTTGGTCTTTGCGCCGCCATGCCCAAGTTCATCGTCCATGATACGGAAGTTTTGGGCATTTTGCTTGACCTTCGCTTTGGATTCTTCATATGCTGCTTCTTCCGCCGCCCTGACATTGGGGAAGGTCTGCCATTCACCGTTGATTTGAATGGAAATGGGGTGTTCATCCAGAACTTCCTCCATATCGGGGAGCGCCTGCTCCGGTTTCACGGTGCGTAATTGCCGAATCTCCACATCAAAGGGCAGGTGGTTATCTTCACCGGAATAGACAGCCACGGTCTCGCTGATGGTTTCGGTTTGCTGTTCTTCCTGCGAAAGCAACTCCGCTTCTTCCAGCTTTGCTTCCTGCATGGTGCGATACGCTGCCAGTTCATCAGGGGTTAAGTAGCGGTCTTTTTTTATCAGCCCATCGATGCGCTTGGCTGCGGCTGTCCAGTTAAGCTGCACTTCTACGCAGTCCTGCTTTGTATAGCGGATGCCCTTGCCACTGTGATCTTCACCGCTGTGCGTTGCACCCGAGATGGCGTAGGAACGCCCGCCAATGCCGTATTCGTGTTTTAGAAAGTCGGCTTTTTCTGTAATGGTGTGGGGTTCCTTAAAATAAGCGTAGATGCGCCCTTTGCCGCCTGCCATGCTGCTGCCGTAGCACAAAGCCGCATCGATCTCATCTTCTGTGATGAAGGGAGTCACTTGGGGCAGCTCTGCCATGTTGGAGGCAAACGCCTGCCGTGGCAGGGACAGGTCTTTCAGGTTGTTCCACAGCTTTTGCAGCTTGTGATAATGAAAGCGCAAAAGGCTCCGATCCTGTTCCTGTGCAGCAAAGAAAGCGGCGTATTCCTCCACAATGGTCTGCCGTGTGGATACTTCGCTCAATGCGTCAGCAATGCGCTGCCGTTCTTCGGGAAAACCACCGCCACGGTATTGCGCAAGAGAAGAAAGATAGCCCTGCTCCCGTGCGCTCTCGCTCAGGTCGTGGTACAGATTCCACAGCGGCTCTGCAATCAGCAGCCGTTCATGTCCATGCGCTTCCGCAATCTCCACATTGGTGGCGAATTGGCCACTTGCAAGGAGTTCCCCGATGCGCTTTGCAGCATCCCCCCATGTGAGCACTTGAGCGGACAGGATATGCTGCGCCATATTGCCCGCTGCAAGGCGGATACCTTCATCCGCATACCATGCGCTGATGCTCTTGCCATCCACCTTGAATCCGTTGCCGCCATGATAGAGTTCCTTGAGAAAGGCTGCGTTTTCTTCCACGGTTTTCCCCTTGGAGAACTCGGCGGCGATGCGTATACGGTGGTTGTCGGTATTGCTGCCTAGGCGCAGAACATGGTCGATTTCCTCCTGTGCAAAAGAAAAAGCGAAGGGCGTAAAGGATACGCTCTCCGCTGCTGTTTCGATATAGGTTCTTTGTTCTTCCTCGGTTGGGAACAGGCTCAGCTGGATTGGTTTGTTTAGCTGTAAATCAGCTCTGTCAGGATCATTTCCTCGGCCTGTGCCTTGCAGTTGTTCATGCGTCCCGTCCACTGCATGGGGTCTTTCGCTTTCAGGCTCTCGTTCACGCCCTGGGCTGCTGTGAGCTGTTGCATCAGCCGCGTGAGGCGGTTCTGCGCTGTCTGCTCGATCTCCAGCAGGTGGGGGTACAGCTTCCCGCTCAGCAGCAGGCTGTTGAACAGTACCGGTCTGTGCTCCTTCAGGTGGTTCTTCCGCATCCTCCCGTACTTGCCGATGCTCTCCGTCTGTTCCGGCAGGATCAGTTCGGGAATCAGATAGTCCCCGTTCTGCTTGTAGGTGATCTCGTTCATGTTCTTTGCTCCTTTCCGTTTCCTGCTGTCTGTCGTATTGTTTTACCGTAACTTCGATGTGTCTGAGCAACTGCTCTGCGCCGCTGCTTACCGCCATGCCAAGGGCATTGACCGCATTGGGCGTGTTGAAGTCGAACACATTCAGGTATTCAACATTGTCGATAAAGTCCTCGGGATCAAAGCCGCATCTTGTGAGGGTGACATAGGTGATACCCAGCGCCGCAGTCTGCGTAAAGGCGGCCTCCTGATTAAACTCATCATATTCTGCGGCATAGCTGCCGTCAATGTTATAGAGCAGGTCACCACGATTGTCCTGCCAGTAATCATCTGCAAACAGTGCCGCTATGCTGCGGATCTGTTCAATGAAGCCTTCCCTTGCGGAAATACCGAAGCGGTTATGCAGTGCATCCGATACTACATCCTCATGTTCCAGCCGCAGTTCCCAAAGCAAAGGGCGGAGGGAGTGCTCCCTGCCGCCCGTATCGGAAATGTCGAATACATATTTGAGCCGTGGTCTGTCGCCTGAACTGTCAATGAGGGCGATGCCCTTGGAACCTCGCCGCACATATCGCCCCATACGCCTGTTCCACAGGTCATATTCGGCACAGGCTTTTGCATCCGGTCGCTGGGCATAGATCATAACCTGCTCGGCGTATGGGTATTTGTACAGTTGAGCGGCGGTGCGAAGGAATGCCGTCCAATTCTGCTTGCTGCGGGTGATCTGTTCTGTGGTGTTGTCTATCAGCTGCAATATGCTCTGTACCGTTGGCACTGTTATTCCTCCTTGTCGTAGTCGGGGATCAGTTCAATCTGTTCAAATTCCGCATCCGTGATTCGGTTCAGCTTATTGATGGTGCTTTCCGTAAGCGCAAGAAGGTCTGCTTCATCTCGCTCAAGGAAGGTTTTCATGTGGGTAAGCTCCTGTATCAGGGCTTTTCTGCTGCCGGGATTGTAGATGCACATCAGGTTGATTTCGTCGTGGGTGAATTGAGCGTTCATTTCATCTCTCCATTTCTGCGTCTTTGGACGCTGTTTTCTTGGGTTCCTGCCTGTTTGCGGTCTTGAGCTGCTGCATGACGGATAGGCGCTTGCCCATTTGCTCTCGGTGAACGGCATCCGCCAAGTCCATGAGGGATATGGGCTGACCGGAGCTTGCCTGCGCTTCCAGTTCGGCGACTGTAGACCTTTTTCCGTTGTTGATGATGCCATCGATCATGCCATAGTCATCTTCAAGGGACATCTCTGCATTTTTCAGGGGATTTTCTAATGGCGTAAAGTTCGGGGACAGTTCCCGAAAGCCCCATGAATCTACATAGTGGTAGGTTACGCCTTCGGGTCGGCGCAGCACAATGATGTCGCTGACGGAGAGGCTGTGCCCGGTAAAATCCTTGGGCTGATCCACATTGAATTTGTGATACAGTGCGTTCAGGTGGTCGTAGGTATCGCCCTTACCTGCAAACACATCCGAGTATTTCATTTCGTACCGTTCCCGCTCCACGGAAAGTCCGCTGCGCATCAATTCGGAAAGGGAGGAAAACTGGTAGGGACGGTTTTCCTCGCTGTCCTTAAGCTGATATATGGCGTATGCGCCAAGTATCTTTCCGTCCGTGTTTTCCAGTACCCGCTGCATTTCCGTTTGGGAGAGTTCTTCAATTACATCCGGTTCCAGCTCATGCAGGGCAAATACTTCACGCTGTGCAGCGGCGATATCCAATGCCGCATCCGAAAGCCTGCCGCCGTCCAGAATGTGCTTGTCTGCGCTGTCGTAAATGGTGTAGTCATATCCGCTGTCCGTAGGCTGAAGATGTAGCAGCATACTGTCGTCAAGCTGATACATGGCTTCCTTGGGCTGTTCTGCAGCTGCAAGCGTGATACCGCGCTCTTTGCATATCTCCGCAAAGTTGCGGTCGATATCCGTAATGAGTTCCGATGCGGTATGGTTGATGGTTTCAAGGCTTGCCCGAAGTTCCTGCAAGTCCTTACCCTGTGACCAGCCCGCGATATACCCAAAGCTGTTGTCGGCGGTTTCGATGCCGTAATACTGGCAAACCGTGTATGAGATGCTTTCCGCTTCCACTTCTTCGGTGTGGCGGTCTTTTTTCTGTTCCTCACGGAATTGATACGCTGTGATCTCTCCGCCCGTAAAGTTCAGCCCTTCTTCGTCCGTGAGAGCAAGCCTGCCGCTTTCGGGAAGTTTTAAGGGCTTAGCGGTAAGTATTGTACCTGCGTGGTTCACGACCACTCGTTCTTCCACCGTAACGGGATAGCGGGGGTCGTAATCTGAACCGCGAAGGTCATATCGGAACAGCCCTTCCGGAACATTCTCGGATAAAATCCGTCCATTGGAGAACAAGGCGGGGATGTCGAAAATCTCTACCTCCTGATACAGCGGTGCGTTTTCAGGAACGGGCAAAGCGGCATTATGCAGCTTTGCATGGGCGATCTCATGTATAGCAGCGCACACGGTCTGCACTTCGCTCATGCCTTTGCGGATACAGATCTTTTGGTCTTTCAGGCTCAGGAAACCGTCCGTGCTGTTCTGCATGGCGGCTTCTTCTACGGGAAGTGGCGATAAACGGCGAAGCGCTTCCATGAAGACATCGTATTGCTCAACCTTGCCCGTGAGGGTGTTTGCAAGCTGCGGCAGCGGTCTGCCCTCGGTCTGGGAAACGTCAAAGACGGATACCACTCGGAACATGGGGATTTTAATCTCCTTTTCCTCCATGATGGCGTTCCCGTCCTTATCCAGCAGAGGCGCTTTGGTGTCGGGGTCGAGCTTTATTTCTTCGATTTTCTTTTTATATGGCGTGGGCGCGATGATTTGGATACCTTTTTCGCCTTTGCGCACATGCCGTCCAAACTGATTCCGCCATTTGCTAAACCCGGCAACGCGGGTAGCATCCGGGCGCTGCATTGCAATCAGCAACGTGTTGTTGACGGAGTAACGGTGAAAGCGTGACATGGTGCGAAGGTACTGTTTGTATTTCTCGCTTTCAAACAGGTCTTTGATGCCCTGTTCGATGCTGTCGGTGATTATCTTGAGTCGTTCCTTGTTTTTCTTTGATTGTTCCATGGATACTCCTTCTGCAAGTTGATGTTACACACAGTTGTTCACTAGTAGCATGATATGTTGTCTTTTTTTGATAGCAATCGTAAAATATAATTAGTATCGGAGGTGTTTCATTTGGAATACAACAGAATCCCAGTAGTTTTAAAAAGGTACTCGTTTGCATCAAAAATGCAAGCATGTACTATTGAATCAATGAAAACAATGGATTTTATGTCTACTGTCTCTCCTGAAATTTTGCGTACATTGATTCTACCTTGGGATATAGAAACATTCGTAATTTTTGCAGTAAAAGCACAAGAATACAATAATTTGGATATTCGAGATAAAAACGGAAAATACTTTTATGAAATAATGCAATCCATATATAAATATAAGGATCCTAATAAACTTCAAAAAAATGATGATTTTACTACTCGAATTATCATGCATTCGGCTCTAACACAATTTGACTTACAGGAGAATCAAGAATACAAGTATTACCGTTACAATTACTTTTTCTCACTTAAAAATGAAGAAGTTGATATGTCCTATGTTTTTGAGCAAAAGTTTGGTGTCTCATATGAAAGAATTTGGCTGTTTGGTATAGTAATCAATGTATTGTTTGGTTCCACAAAAGCCCCCCCAGATGTTTTTCATTGTTTCGTTGATAAATTCTCGGATGTTCTACCACTGTTTTGTATTTCAAGAGAAGAATACATTCAAAAAATCGATGTCCTCACATCTGATATTTCAGATTATCCCTTTTGTGTACGTCCTTCATATTCGTATCCGTTTATTGATTACGATGGGGTTACCTATTTGCCATTGCCTCATTTAGTCTATAGAGCTACAACATCATCATTATTGTTTCGATTGACGGAAGGAAATAATTCTCTTCGTAGCGACATTGGCAGAATTGTTTTAGAACAATATTTATTTGATATATTGACAGCATCTAAAGCATATGACGAAGTGTTGCCTGAACAGAAATACATACAAAACCATACTGATAGTAATACGCCAGATGTTTTGGTTAGAAGTGGCTCTCACTATCTTTTTTTCGAAAGCAAATCGGCAGTTCCCAGTAACGGTGTTCGTGTATTTGAACAAGATGCTATCGATAAACACATTAATAAATTGGCTAATGCAGTTGGACAACTGTATAAACAAATACAAAACTTTAATAACGGTGTCTATTATCCATTTTCAAACCAGCGGCCAACAGATTTTTCATTGGATAATATATGGGGTATTGTGTCTGTCATGGAGGATTCTTTTGCTAATCGAAAGCAAATATATGACAAAGTGGCTGAACATATGGGCATAGACATCGATAGTAAAGAATACACTTGGATTATTAAGCATATTAAGGTTATTAATTTGTATGAGATAGAAAAACATGCTTTTATAGGGAATAACATTATCAACGAACTGATAATAAGCATTGATAAAGATGGACCTTTTGATTATTCATTAAGCGAATGTCCTTCAGGAGAAATAGTAAACTCTGATTTAATGAAGTTTAAAGAACGCATGGGTGATACTATAAAGGCCTTCGGAGAATGTATACGAAATGATAATACAGCAATATCTTAATTTTAGTTATTAAATATTCGACGACATATCACCTGAAACTTGCCCGGTGCATTACCTGTGTACTCAAAGGGATAGCAGGTTACAAGCACCAATACATCCTCGTCCGTTACAGGCAATGTCCAGTCTGAGGTTTTCTCGAATATTTGCACATCCGTCACCTCATAGGACACCAAGCGATTGTCGGATACAAAGCGAAAAGAGATGGTATCGCCCACCTCGATAGGTTCGATCAGCTTCAAATGCTTGCGGTTCCTATGCCCGAAGATAATACTCATTCCGGAGTTACCGGGTAGTGAACTATCCGACACCCATCCGGGGCTTTTCTCCAGCGTATCTGCATCGATGTCATCCCGCACAACGACGCTTTTGCCATCGTAGATGAGATGCCCTAATATACCGTTAGCATTGTAGGGTATAGATGGCTCCACAGGTTCTTCCACGGGCAGAATATCGGGAATTGCAGCAGGAGTGCTTTCCTGTAAAGGCTGTTCTGTTGTTGGCTGAGATTGTGTAGTGATTGGTTTTGGCGTCTGCCCTGTGGGCACCGGAGTAACGTTTTCACCAACCAACACTTGAGATGTGTGTTGCGGGATAATGAAGATCGAATAGTGAACTCCCAAGTAAGCACCAAGCCCAATGCAAAGCAGAATCAACAGCACGAAAATCGTCTTTTTCATACATACCTCATAATGCGAAACGAGAGGCAAATGCCTCCCGCTTCTCATTCAGTTCTTATCTGGTAGTTCTGCGCTTTCTGATGAAAATGAATGTTGCAGCGCCTGCAAGCAGCAGAATGCCGCCGCCCATCAGCAGCACATCGTCCCACTTGTCAGAGTCAAGCCCCAGCTTGACTTCGGGGGTGTTGGTGACAGTGATCTCAAGGGGCTTTTCGTATGTATCCGTGAGCTGAATGGTGAAATCCTGTGCAGGTGCAGGGAAGAACCCGTTGGGAACTACGGTTTCCACCAGCTTGTACTTGGCGGCAGGTAGGCCGCAGATCAGAGCCTGTGCGTTTTCATCCATGGTAATGGTGGTAATGCTTCCCGCCTTGCTATACCAATAGATGCCATCCTTCAGTTCAAAAGTCATGGGAGTAACACCGTCGCTACTTCTGATTTCAAAGGCAGCACCCTTCAGGGGCTTCAGTGTCTTTGCGTGGATCTTACTGATTCTCAGCGCAAGGGGCTGATCGGCAATCTCCACGGTCTCCATGGCAAGGGCCGCATCGCCATTCTCATTGGAAATGGCGGTCATACCCACGGTTGCGGTGGCATCTGCTGCGTAAGCATAGCCTGCGGGAGTGCCGGTTTCACGGATGGCCACTTTGCCGGTGATGTACTTTACGGTGGCAGTACCGTCAGCACCTACGGTCAGTTCATCCATGCCGGTTTCGGTGGCTTTGGCAGGGCGATATACACCGTTCTCCTGTACCAGTTTGATGACATTGCCGCTTTCATCCAGCACCTTGAAGCGGGTGCCGGGAAGCGCTGCCTTGGTAATGGCATCCGTCTTGGAAATGACGAGTGTACCGGGGAAGTTCTCCACGGTCATGGCAAGAGGCGCTTCGGTGGAATGATTGGAAGTGATCTCAAAGGCGATGTCCTTCAGGGGCGCATATCCCGCTTTCTGCTGCTCAATCAGGGTGTAAGCACCGTGCTTGAGGTAGTGGATCACGATCTCGCCATTGCCATCCGTGGTCAGGGTGGCGTTGCTGATAGCAACGGTATCCTCACCAACCGCATAGGCAGGACGATAGGTACAGTCATCCATCAGGGCGATGGGAACCACATTGCCGGACGCATCCTTCAGGATGAACTTCACGTTGTCCAGTGCAGACTTGGTCTCCGCATCCACTTTAGTCAGCTTAAAAGCAGTAGGACAGTTTTTAAGGCTTGCATTTGCGGGAGTGGCTTCCGTGTTGGTATTTGCTACGGTAACGGTCACTTCCGCATGGGTAGCGTACATATCATAGGTCTGTTCCACCAGCTTATAGTTACCTTCGGGGATATGGGAGATCAGCACCTTGCCCTCGGTATCCGTCAGGAAGGTATCCACACCGGATGCAGTCACCTTGTAGCTTCCATCCTCCTGCTGAGTGCAGCGGAGCGCATTACCGGAGTTGTCGATGAGCTTGAAGGGTACATTTGCAAGGGTTTTACCCGTGAGCTTATCAGTTTTGGTCAAGGTAAAGTACAGGGGCCAGTTCTCCACGCCCACCTTGGAAGGATAGCTTGCGGTGTTCTCGGCGGTAACGGTAAATTCCTGCGCTTCGGTGGGTGCAAAGCCGGGATGCTGCTGTTCCTCTAGCGTATATGTGCCAACAGGGATAAACAGGACACTGGCAAGCCCGTCTGCATTGGTCTTGAAGGTGTCCTCGCCATCGGCGGTCACATAATAGCTGCCGTCATCCTGCTTGGTGAGGCAGAGGTAGCTGCCGTTGCTGTCCTTGATCTTAAACGCCACATCACCAAGGGGAGATTTGTCGGAAGCATCCACCTTGTCCAGCAGCATAGCAAGAGGTTCATTCTCGACGGTCACGGATGCGGGAGCGGTATAGGTATTGTAGCTGCCCACAACCGCAGAAACAGTACCACGACCTACGGCGTATCCATCGGGCGCAGAGACCTCTTTCAGCTCATAGCTGCCCTGGGGAAGATACAGGATAGTCGCTGAACCGGACGCGGGAATGGTAAAGTCAGCGTCGCCGTTTGCATCCACTGCAAACCAACCATCATGCCCTGCCATGGCAGATACCTTGATAGAGTTGCCGCGACTGTCATACAGGCGGAATACTGCGCCGCCGATGGGCTGCTTCGTAATAGAAGACACCTTGTTCACGGTGAGCGCAAGGGGCTTGTCCTGCATAGCTGCCACAGCAGGGTTGGTGTAAGTGCTGCTCCCGGTGACGGTGGCGGTTACATCCGTAGCTGCTGCGAAACCATCGGGAGCCTGCTCTTCGGAGATGGTGTAGCTGCCTGCTGCAAGGGGTGCGATCATGGCTGTACCGTTGTGGGTTGTGAATGTGGTGCTGCCGTTTGCAGCAGGGGCATATACGCCATCTTCCACCTTGCGGAGCTTGATGAGTTCATCGCCGCTATACAGGCTGAACTTACCGCCGTCGATTGCGCTTCCGCTCAAAGTATCGGTCTTGTTGAAGCGAAGCGCCATAGGACTGTCCGCCATGGTGACGGTGGCCTTGCCGCTGCTTGTTACGGTGACGGTCTTATCTGCATCCTTGGTGTAGCCGTTGGGTGCAGAAACCTCGCTGACGGTGTACTGTGCAGCAGACAGCCCATAGATAGTAGCCTTACCTTTGTTGGTAGTAAAAGTATCTGTTCCATCGGGGGACTTGCGGTATACGCCATCTTCCAGTTTGGCAAGTAGCATTGCAGTACCATTGCTGTCAGAGATGCGGAAGGTACCGCCGTCCAGCGCTTCGCATGTTACAGAGTCTGTCTTGGTGAACTCCAGTACGGTGGGCTGGTTCTCTATAGTCACCACATTAGCACCAGTAAAGCTCACAGCAACATCCGCAAGGGTGTTATACCCGTCCATGGTAGCTTCCCTAAGGGTATAGCTTGCCTTGGGGAGCTGACGAATAATAGCTTTGCCATCGCTGCCGGTGGTAAAGGTGGTAGAACCGTTGTTGCTTACGGTATAGCTCCCATCCCCTGCGGAAGTAATCGCAACGGGGTTGCCTGCGCTGTCCAACAGAGTGAATGTTGCACCGGGGAGCACATCGCCGTTGACAGCATCCTTCTTAACGATGGTAAGTGCCTCAGGGGTATTCGCTACGGTCACGGAGGTATTCTTATTGAGCGTGATGGGCTTGGCCTCGGATACCATGTATCCGCTGGGAGCGGAAACCTCCGTCAGCTGATAACTGCCTGCGGGAAGACCGGTGATAGTTGCCGTGCCGCCGCTGGTGGTGAACTCGGTAAGAGAGCCGCCTGCGGAATACTTGCCTGCTGCGGTCTGGGTAAGACCAATGGTGGTTCCGTTGGAAGTCAGCTTGAACTTTGCACCGTCAAGCGCCGCGCCGGTGGAAGCATCCGTTTTATTCACGGTGAGATCGTAAAACTCGCCGGTGATGGAAATGGTCTTGGACTGGCCCGTGGTGCCGGATACCATTTCAACAAAAACCAGCTTCTGGCGGGTGCTGCCATCAGGTTCATAGAAACCAAGATCCACGGTATGTACACTACCTGCGGTAGCTGTGAGATAAAGAGAAACGGAGGTTCCGGACAGGGAGGCAGGCGCAGTAACGGTCAGCCTGTCGCTTCTGCCACCGGTGTAGCCGGAAATGGTCACATTGGGATCGCTGACAGTGATGGAATAACCGTTGCTGGAGGATACGGAAAGAGAGGTGGTCAGCTGGCCATTGGAGAGTGTCCACTTGGGAGAAGAGGGAGACACATACACCGAGGCGCTGCCGCCCACATCCTGGCTGCGGGCGTACTGAAGCAGTTCCATACACCAGTTCCACACGGCTTCGCCGCCGGACTTCACACGGACAAGACCGTTGGACAGGATCATGAAGTCGTAGCCCTGACCGCAGCTTTCCTTGATCCAGAAACGCAGGGCATTGGCAGTGGCGTAGAAAGCAG
>ERZ857882.2039-NODE-2039-length-21999-cov-8.770598_pt1 | contig 21999 bp, 19 predicted proteins | sample MGYA00519697_ERZ857882 | MGnify/ENA primary metagenome ERZ857882 (study PRJEB31778, sample SAMEA3449373) | human gut metagenome | biome: human gut; feature: human-associated habitat; material: faeces | place: United Kingdom | collected 2010/2012 ...
TCAGCATCCTATTCTCCGTACGATACAGTTGCAACCGCAGCCCATTATACGCAGCGTGAGTTTAATATTACAAATGCGAAAGCGTTGTATTTATCATCTGCCTGTTCCTCTTTTTTAAATGCGCTTGAAGTTGTGGAAGGTTATTTTGCCATGGGAAAGGCTACAAAGGCTTTAATCCTTTCAGCAGATAAAAATTCCGCTTATTATAATGAAACAGATCCGAAAGCCGGTCACCTCTGGGGAGATGCCGCTGCTGCGTTCTTTATTTCAAAGGAACGTGTGACAGAGAAAGATCCGCATATCATTGAAGTATTTACACAGGGGTTGGGCCATCTGGGGAAAGGGCCTGAAGGTGTGCAGTTGCGTCCCCGTGACGGTGGTATCCAGATGCCGGAAGGTCGCGACGTGTTTATCCAGGCTTGTACCTACATGCCTAAAAATGCAGTTTATCTGTTGGAGAAGAACGGATTTGCGTTGGATGACCTGACTTATTTCATCGGTCACCAGGCAAATATGCGTATCATGTCGAATATTGCCAAGCAGCTGAATTTGCCGGAAGAAAAGTTCCTGCATAATATCGAAGAACTGGGTAATACCGGTTCGGTTAGTTCGGCTTTGGTGTATGCGCAGAATGACCATACATTCAAGAAAGGCGACCTGATTTGTCTGACCGTCTTCGGCGGCGGATATTCGGCGGGTGCTTGTCTGATACAGTGTTAATATAAACGTAAATAGAAATATTATGAAATTATTAGAAGGAAAAGTTGCCATTGTAACCGGTGCTGCACGCGGTATCGGTAAGGCTATCGCATTAAAGTTCGCTTCTGAAGGAGCAAATATCGCATTCACTGACCTGGTGATTGATGAAAATGCAGAGAATACGGCAAAAGAAATTGAAGCAATGGGCGTGAAAGCTAAAGGTTATGCTTCAAATGCTGCCAATTTTGAAGATACTGCCAAGGTGGTAGAAGCTATTCATGCAGACTTTGGCCGCATCGATATTTTGGTAAACAATGCAGGTATCACCCGTGACGGTCTGATGATGCGTATGAGCGAGCAACAATGGGATATGGTTATCAACGTTAACTTGAAATCCGCTTTCAACTTCATTCATGCTTGTACTCCGATTATGATGCGCCAGAAAGCTGGTAGCATTATCAATATGGCTTCTGTAGTAGGTGTTCACGGTAATGCCGGACAAGCCAACTACGCAGCTTCCAAAGCTGGTATGATCGCTCTGGCTAAATCTATCGCACAGGAATTAGGTTCTCGCGGTATCCGTGCCAACGCTATCGCTCCGGGCTTCATCCTGACCGATATGACTGCTGCGCTGTCTGACGAAGTAAGGGCTGAATGGGCAAAGAAGATTCCTTTGCGTCGTGGCGGTACTCCCGAAGACGTGGCAAACATTGCTACCTTCCTGGCTTCTGATATGTCTTCTTATGTATCAGGACAGGTGATTCAGGTAGATGGTGGTATGAATATGTAAGAAAGAGTATGACTGTCGTATACGAAGACAATCATATCATTATAGTCAACAAGACCGCTTCCGAGATTGTTCAGGGAGACAAGACGGGGGATACGCCGCTTTCGGAAACCGTAAAGCAGTATCTGAAGGAGAAATACCAGAAACCCGGTAATGTCTTCATCGGTGTTACCCACCGGTTGGACCGCCCCGTGAGCGGTCTTGTTGTATTTGCCAAGACCAGTAAGGCGTTGTCCCGCCTCAATGAAATGTTCAAGAACAGTGAGGTGAAGAAGACTTACTGGGCTATAGTGAAGGATGCTCCGAAGGAACCGGAAGGGGAATTGGTGAACTATCTGGTGCGCAATGAGAAGCAGAATAAGAGTTATGCTTATGATAAAGAAGTGCCGAAGAGTAAAAAGGCTATCCTGCACTATCGGTTGATAGGTAAGTCGGATAATTACTTTCTGTTGGAGGTGGATCTGAAGACCGGGCGGCATCATCAGATACGATGCCAGCTGGCAAAGATGGGATGTCCTATCAAGGGAGACTTGAAGTATGGCTTTGCCCGTTCCAATCCGGATGGAAGTATTTGCCTGCATGCACGTCGTATCAGTTTTGTGCATCCGGTATCTAAAGAAATGATTGAAGTGGAGGCACCTGTGCCGCCGACGAATCTTTGGCAAGGCTTTCAGGTGATATAAGAAAGAGCTTACTATAAAATAGAAATGCGTCAAAAGACTATCCTGTTTTTTGACGCATTTCTATTTATAGCTTTACCCTCTTGTCAGAAGCGTGGCTTCACATATTTATCCTGAGAGGACGTAAAGTGCAATCCCGGTATGCTGTTACTCTTTCTTGGGAAACTGATGGACTTGATAAGTGAGTAATCATCCGCATCCAATGCATAATATTCGTCCGCGTCGGCTGTTTTCACGCAAACCGTCCAGTCGAACATATTCCCGAAGATAGACAGGGCATCCTCTTCGAGGTTGAAGGAAGGAACTCCGGTCTTGACCACATCATAAGTCTTATTGTTCAGCACATAGAAGTTGTTATCCATATCCGTCAGGAAACACAGTGTCTTGCGGTCCTTGAATTCCTGGGCCTTTCCGTCGTTCCAGTTCTGCACCGGCCGGTAATAGCCGGTAATGCGGCTGTAGACCTCGGTCTTCTGGCCGCAGATGGGGCAGGTATACTCCTCGCCCGCCAGGTATCCGTGCTCGCGGCACACCGAGTAGGTGGGCGACAGGGTGTAATAGGGCAGCCGGTAGTTTTCGGCGATCTTGCGCACCAGGGCCGCAGCCGCCCTCCAGTCCGGCAGCTTTTCGCCCAAAAAGGTGTGGAACACCGTGCCCGAGGTATACAGGGTCTGCAATTCATCCTGCACGTCCAGCGCGCTGAACACATCCTCGGTGTAGCCCACCGGCAGGTTGGAGGAATTGGTGTAGTAGGGGGTGCCGCCGTCGTTGGCGGTGCGGATGTCCGGCCAGCGGGCCACGTCGTGCTTTGCCAGCCGGTAGCTGGTGCTCTCGGCGGGGGTGGCCTCCAGGTTGTACAGATCGCCGTACTCCTCCTGGTAATCCGCCAGGCGGGTGCGCATGTGGTTCAGCACGTCCCTTGCAAAGCGCTGGGTCTCGGGCCAGGTCATGTCGCGCCGCAGCCAGGCCGCGTTCAGCCCCGCCTCGTTCATGCCCAGCAGCCCAATGGTGGAAAAGTGGTTTTCAAAGGTGCCCAGGTACCGCCGGGTATAGGGGTAAAGCCCCTCGTTCAAAAATTTGGTAATGGTCTCCCGCTTCATTTTCAGCGACCGGGCCGCCAGGTCCATCATGTGGTCCAGCCGCCTGTAAAAGTCGGCCTCGTCCTTTGCCTGGTACGCAATGCGGGGCAGGTTGATGGTCACCACGCCCACGCTGCCGGTGGACTCGCCCGAGCCAAAAAAGCCGCCGCTTTTTTTGCGCAGCTCCCGCAGGTCCAGCCGCAGCCGGCAGCACATGCTGCGCACGTCGCTGGGCTGCATGTCGCTGTTGATGTAGTTGGAAAAATAGGGGGTGCCGTACTTGGCGGTCATCTCGAACAAAAGGCGGTTGTTCTCGGTGTCCGACCAGTCAAAGTCCCGGGTGATGGAATAGGTGGGAATGGGGTACTGGAACCCGCGGCCGTTTGCATCGCCCTCGATCATCACCTCGATGAAGGCCTTGTTCACCATGTCCATCTCTTTCTGGCAGTCCTTGTAGCAGAAATCCTGCTCTTTGCCGCCCACAATGGCGGGCAGCTCGGCCAGATCCCCCGGCACCACCCAGTCCAGCGTGATGTTGGAGAAGGGCGCCTGGGTGCCCCAGCGGCTGGGGGTGTTCACGCCGTAAATAAACGACTCCACGCACTTTTTCACCTGCCCGTAAGGCAGGTTGTCGGCTTTCACAAAGGGGGCGAGGTAGGTGTCGAAGGACGAAAATGCCTGCGCGCCCGCCCACTCGTTCTGCATGATGCCCAAAAAGTTCACCATCTGGTTGCACAGGGTGGCCAGGTGCTTTGCCGGGGCGCTGGTGATCTTGCCCGGAATGCCGCCCAGCCCCTCCTGGATCAGCTGCTTTAAGCTCCACCCCGCGCAGTAGCCGGTCAGCATCGAGAGATCGTGGATGTGAAGGTCGGCATTGCGGTGGGCCGCGCCGATCTCCTCGTCGTACACCTCGCTCAGCCAGTAGTTGGCGGTAATGGCGCCGCTGTTGCTCAAAATCAGCCCGCCCACCGAATAGGTCACGGTGCTGTTCTCCTTCACGCGCCAGTCGTTCACGTGCAGGTAGTTGTCCACCAGCTCCTTGTAGTCCAGAATGGTGGACTTCATGCTGCGCATCTTCTCCCGCTGCTTGCGGTACAAAATGTAGCACTTGGCCACGTCGGCGTAGCCCGCCTCGCTCAGCACGTTTTCCACGCTGTCCTGAATGTCCTCCACCGGCACCCTGCCGTCCCGGATCTTGGGCTCAAAGTCCGCCGTGACCTTGAGCGCCAGCAGGTCGATGGTGCTGGGGTGATACTGCTTTTCCACCGCGTCAAACGCCTTGGTGATGGCCTTGCAGATCTTCTGGATGTCGAACTCCACGACCTGCCCGTCCCGCTTGGTTACACTGTACATACGTTCCTCGCTCCTTCTTTGCCGTGCGCCACACGGCGCGCCGCGTTTCAAAATTAAAATCGTTTGCGCCAAAACTTCATTTCCGCAGCCTTCCCGGCTGCCCGCCGCCTCATCCGCCCCGGATGCGCGCCGCCGGGATGTTTTTTTGCAGCGCGGCCAAATACCGCCGCATCTCCTCTTCGCCGGGTGCCGAAAGGCCCGGCTCCAGCACGTCGCCGGAATCCACAAAGCGCTGCAAAAAATACCGCCTGGCCCCGGCCAGCCACTCCCCAATGGCCTCAAAATCGGCCTCGGTGTGCAGCCCCGCCGCCACCGTGGTGCGCAGCTCGTAATCGGCCCCGCCGCCCAGCAAAAACGCCGCGCTCTCGCGGATGGGCGCAAGGTCCAGCCCCGGCACCCCCGCCGTGCGCGCGTAGCCTTCGGGCGAATTTTTAATGTCCATGGCCACCGTGTCCACCAGGCCCTTTTCCACAAGCTGCCGCAGCCTGTGTGGAAAACTGCCGTTTGTGTCCAGCTTCACCGCGTACCCCAGCGCCTTGACCCGCTCCAGCAAGTCCGCAAGGCCCGGCTCCAGCAGCGGCTCGCCGCCGCTCACGCACACTCCCTCCAGAACGCCCCGCCGCTTTTTAAGATACGCCAGCAGCTCTTCTTCGCCCAGCTCCGGCGCAAGGCTTCCCCTCACAAGCCCGGCGTTGTGGCAGAACGGGCAGCGAAAATTGCACCCGCCGAAAAACACGGTGCAGGCCACCCTGCCGGGGTAATCCAGCAAGGTGAGCTTTTGTAACCCCTGCAAGGCCACGGGCCGCCCCTCCTATCTTGTGGTTTTGGGGCGCGCGGCCCTAAATGTTGTGTACAATAATTATTATCTCACAATATTTTGTGGATTCAAGAGCGCAACCTGCACAATTTTTGCCAGGGTCACCTGTTGATATTTCATACGGTTCTCCCTGTGCCCATTGTTTCCCCGGCGCGCCCGCGCTCAAAACCGCCCGCCTGGCTTTTCGGCGCCCCTTCCGCCCTGTTTGCGCTCCGCCGGGCGTTTGCTCTGCCCGCACAAACCAAAAAAGCGCCCCGGCAGCCTGTGCCGGAAAGCGCTCTTCCTCGATTGTATTGTTCACGGCTTCAACCCCTGCGGCTCAAGCCTTTTCTCCGTTCGCAGCGGCCTTTTCCAGTTCCTCGGGGTAAGACACAAATCCCTCCACCACCTCCTGCAGGTGAACCGGCTCCAGCTGCCGGTCGTTCAGCAGCCCGGCCAGCTGTTCCACAAAACGGCGCTCCACCGAAACGTCGTGCAGGGTCACAGCCCCCTCTGCGGTGCGCACCCGCAGCCCCCAGCTCGCATACTCGCCCAGGTCCGGCCGTGTGACGCGTTCCTCCACCGCCTCATACTCCCACATCTGCCCGGGCAGGGCGATCTTTCCCTGCTTCATTGGTACATCTTCCTTTCTACATCTGGTGTTTTGTGTGTCTAGGCCACATTATACAGTGGTCCGGCTACAAATCTGAGACAGATGTGGGACAAGAAAGGGACAAATTTCAGAAAAATTTAAAAAAATTTCACAAAAGCTGTTCCGAACGCGCAATTACACTTCTGGAATCTGCAAACAACGCCCGCTTCATTCGTAAATATGGCTGGCCTTTACCTGGGCACAGTGCGCTGTGGTGGGCTCGGCCCAGCTGTAATCCGCCATGTACTGGCCGGGGAACGCCTCCAGCGCCTGCCGGTCCCCCGCCAAAAGGTCGTAGTAATCGCATTCCACCGCGCCGGTGTCGATGGCCTTCTGGTTCCGGTTCGACATCAGGATCTCCCCCACGCCGGCCCGCTCCAGATCCTTGCGCAGGTCCTTGAACGCGGTCTGGTAGCACGCCCGCACGCATGCCTCCCCGGCCCGGTCCTCCCACAAAGCGGCCACAATCTGATCCACCGTGGCAATCCCGCCCCGCCGGTCCACCAGATACGCCAGGATCTCTTTGGACTTCTGCCGCGAAAAACAAAGGGGCTTGCCGTCCACAAACACGTCAAAATGGCCGAACGTGCGCAGATATACCCGTTTGGCCGGCCCGGTGCACAGGCGCGTCGCCCGCTCCAGGGCGGCATGCGCCTTTTCTGCGTCGTAGGGCTTCAGCAGGTAGCCGGCCGCTTCCAGTTCATAGGCGTCAAATGCAAATTCCTTGCTGGCGGTCACAAAAATAAGCACCAGCCCCGGGTAAAGCTCGCGCAGCCTTTTGCCCAGCTCCACCCCGTTCATACCCGGCATCATCACATCCAGGGCGGCCACCTCAAAAGGGTTATCCTGGGCGTAATAAAGCGCCTCCATCGGGTCCGCAAAACTGGCGGTCAGTTCCAGACCAGCCACCTCGCCGCAATACTGCCGCAGCAGCTCGCGGCTGCACTCACAGTCGTCCACCAAAACGATACGGAACAAATCCTGTGCCTCCCTTTCCCTGCATCTCCGGTTTTTCTGTAAACGCCGTTCAAAAGTGTATTTGAACGGAGAACGAACTTTTGTTCGTATCCTTCCATTTTCAGCAATATTTCCCATCCTCCAGGGGGTTGCCTTTCTATTGTACATAAAATGCCGTTTAATTTCCACCCCCTAAAATGCCGTTTTTCCAAATATCGGGCTGTTTTTTCCTTTTTATCGTCTTTTTTCTCACAAAAGCCCTTTTTAAAAAGGCTGTACTTTGTACAAACACAAAAAAACCCGGCCTTTGCAGGCCGGGGAAAGCTCGTTCTCTGTTCCGGTCAGCGCCGGGCGGCGCCTCGGTAGGTAATGGCCATGGCGTCGGGGCCGGTATTGCTGGCCACCGCCGCGCCCAGCTTAAACACCTCGGCGGGGCCGTGCCCAAATTCCTTGCGGCAAAGTTTTTCCAGGTCTTTCACGTTTTCAATGTCGGTGGTGCCCAGCATGTACTCAAAATCCTCGTCCGGCCCCGCCATGCGCTGGCGCACCAGGCGGATCATGGCGGCGGGCACCGCCGCGTCGCCCCGCACCTTGCTCTCCACCTTAGTCACGCCGTCGATCAGGGTAATAACCGGCCGCAGGCCCAGCAGTTCGCCCGCAAAAGCCGCGGCCGCGCTGATGCGCCCGCTCTTTTTCATCTGTTTCAGGCTGAATGCCGACAATACGATCTCCTGGCAGGCGAACTCCTTTTCCAGCTCGGCCACCACATATTCCACCTCGGCGCCGTTTTTCAGCTTGCGCGCCGCCTCGCACACCGGCTTGCCGTACACAAACGAATAGGTGTGGCTGTCCACCAGGTGGATGCGCAGCTTGTGCTCCGGGCGCTCTTCGCGCAAAAGGCCCTGGGCCATCACCGCCGCGTCGTAGGTGGCGCTGCCGGTGGAATTAATGGTCACATGCAGCACGTCGGTATAGCCCGCGTCCACATAGCCCGCATACTGCTCGCAGAACTGCATGGCGGTAATGTGCGCGGTGCTGGGCACGCCTTCGGCCGCGCGCAGCATCCCGTAATACTCGTCAAAATCAAAATCCTGGCGCTCGGTGTAGCTCACGCCGTCCAGCGTGATCACAAACGGCAGAATGTCAATGCCGTATTTCTGCTGCAGCTCGGGGGGGATATCGCAGGTCGAATCGGTCAGAACGGCGATCTTGCGCATGGGGTTCCCTCATTTCCATTCATAGTCGCGCAGCTGGCCCCGGTCTTCCAGCTCCGGAAAGCCCCACTGCCGCAAAGCCTCGTACACGCCCACCGCCACCGAGTTCGAAAGGTTCAGGCATCGCGCGCCCTTCCGCATGGGGATGCGCACGCACTGCCCCTGGTTGTCGTAAAGCAGCTTTTCCGGCAGGCCCGCATCCTCGCGTCCAAACACAAGGTACGAGCCGTCCGGGTAGTTCACATCGGTGTGGCGGTGCGGCCCCTTGCTGGTAAAAAAGTAGAACGGGCCCGCATTTTTGTCAAAAAAGTCGGCAAGGCTCTCGTAATATGTTATATCAAGCAGGTACCAATAGTCAAGCCCGGCGCGTTTTAAATGCTTGTCCGTCACCTCAAAGCCCAAGGGCTTTACCAAATGCAGGCTGGCGCCGGTCACCGCGCAGGTGCGGGCAATGTTGCCGGTATTCTCGGGGATCTGCGGCTCCACCAGCACAATGTTCAACCGGCCCATCTCACACACCCCGCCCGGCCAGCCGCCCCAGCAAAGGCTCAAACCACACGCCCAGCGCGGGGTTTGCGGCAGGGTCGGTGTTCTCAATGGCCTCCGCCACAAAGCCCGCTGCCGCGTCGGCCGCTGCGCTCACGGCGTTGCCCCGCAAAAGCGCCCCCACCAGCACGCTGGCAAACAGATCGCCCGTGCCGGGGTAGCTGCGGTCGATGCGCAGCCGCTGCACCACAAAGCGTTCCTTGCCGCCGCCTGCGCAGGCCAGGTGCCTGCCCTGGGGCAGGCCGGTGACCACCGTCTGGCCGCACAGGCCGGCAAGCTCTTCGGCCAGGGCCCCGGCCCCGGCCTGGTCCAGCTCCTGCTGCGGCTGGGGGAGGCCCAGCAAAAGGCAGGCCTCGGTGAGGTTTGGCAGAATCACGTCCGCCCCACGGCACAGCTCCCGCACGCCGGGCAGCTTGTCCTCCATACCGGTGTAAAACCGGCCTCCATCCCCCAGCACCGGGTCCACAATCTTTAACGCTTCGGGCCAGAACTCAAACGCGCGGCGCACCAGCTCCTGGTCGCCCGTGCCGGCAAGGTAGCCCGAATAAATGCAGTCGATCTGCAGCCCCAGCTCCCGGTAATGCTGCAGCGCCGCGGGCCCGTAACCCCCGCACATCTGGGCGGCGGGCTGCCCCAGCCCCCCCGTGTGGGTGGAAAACAGTGCCGTGGGCAGCATGATCGGCTGGTGGCCCATGGCGGCAAGCACCGGCGCCGCCGCCCCCATGCTGCAGCGCCCGGCGCCGGAAAGATCGTGGATGCACAGAACCGTTTTTGGCGCTATGTATTTCAAAATGTTCTCACTCCTTTTAAACCCCAAAACGCGCGGCAGGCCGTGGCTCCTCTTTCCAGGCGTGCCGTCCCTTTTTGGCTAACTGTATCATTCTATCACAACGGCTCTGTTAAAAAAAGACGTATAATGCAAGATTTTGGGTTAAAACTATAACTACCGAGGGGCAAATTTCTGCCCCGCCGAAATCACAAGCAGGGGGGAAAAACCATGCACAAAAACAGTCATCCCATGATGGTGGCCGCAGGCGTCACCGCCGCCACCGCCGCCGTGGCAGCGGTGGGCCTGGCCGCCAGCAAAAACAGCCGCAAGATGAAAAAGGTCGCCAAAAAGGTCGCCCATGGCGCCGAGCGCGCCGTGCTGGACCTGGACAAGGCCGTCAGCCGCTATTACCACTGATAAAAAGCAGGAGGCCGCCCGGCCTCCTGCTTTTTATCGTTCCGCGTATATTTCTGCGTTTACACGCCATTCGCCATTCTCTTTTACCGTAACGTTTTGCCAATGGAATTTGTTCTCCCCGATCTCCACAAACACCCACTTTCGGTTCTCATCTTCAGTGTATGTGAGAACGATCATTTCCCCCTGCTTTCTCGCTTCAAGCCGTATTATTTTTCCCGTGTACCCATACGCCACATCCCATGCGTGCGTAGCGGGGTTAAAAATGCGCAGGGAGGTTCCGTATTCATAATCCGGCAGGATAATAACGTCCTGGACCGCCATTCCCTCCAGCACCCGTGAAAAATGCCATTCACCCTTGATCGCGCGGCAACTGTCGCGCTCCAGGTAGTTGATTTGCCAGCTGCCGATCAGTTTTCCAAAATAATCAAATTCTTCGGGCAGCGCCGCATGCTTCCGCTCGCTTGTCAGCGCGTTTATAAAATCCTGCATACGCGGGTTCCTCCTTTCAGATAAAAAACACGGTGAGGCGCCAAACGGCGGTTACCGGGCGCGCCTGGTCGCCCAGGGCAGGCAGCCACAGCTTCATTTTAGGGTCCGCGCGCGGAAATGTCAAACCGCTCGTTTCGTGTCGCCGCCTGCCGCAGCCATCCCCCGCCCCCGGCGCAGCCGTTTTTACAATGCTTTACACAAAAAGGCCGCTCTGTCGGGTGACAGGGCGGCCTTTTTTGCCTATAATAGAAGGGGAAAGGAAGTGGCCGGTTTGGAACAGGATACCACTCTTTTATTGGAGGGCGGCGCCATGCGGGGGCTTTATACCTCCGGCGTGCTGGACGTTTTTATGGAGCACGGGCTGTATCTGCCCAATGTGGTGGGGGTCAGCGCGGGCGCGCTCAACGGGGTGAACTACGTGGCCCGGCAGCCCGGGCGCTCGCTGCGTGCAAACCTTGATTTCCTCGATGACCCCCGCTATATGGGCCCCGCCCATCTCTTAAAGGAATTCAGTTTTTTCAATTTTGATTTTCTCCTGGGCGAAATGGCCGAGAGCCTGCTGCCCTTTGATTTCGATACCTTTTGGGCCTCCGGGCAGCGGCTGTGGGCTGTGGCGGCCGACTGCCGCACCGGCAGGGCCCTCTTTTACGAAAAGCACGCCCTCGGACCGGATTTTTTCACCGCCGTGCGCGCCAGCGCCAGCATGCCGCTGCTGGGCAGCATGGTCAAGGTGGGGCGCGACGTCTGCCTGGACGGCGGGGTGGCCAACTGCATCCCCATCCCCGCGGACCTTCCCTTTCCCGCGGGCAAAACGGTCCTGGTGCTCACCCGCCAGCAGGGCTTCCGCAAGCCGCCCCAGTCCCGGCCGGTCCAGCGGCTGTATCACCGGCGCTACGGCGCCTACCCCGCGCTGCTGGCTGCCTGCCTGGCGCAGCCCGAAGTGTACAACGCCCAGATGGAGCGCATCGACCGCCTCGAGGCAGAGGGCCGCGTTTTCGTGATCCGCCCCTCCACCCCGGTCACGGTGGGCCGCACCGAGCGCGACAAGGCAAAGCTCCGCTCCCTGTACGACCAGGGCCGCGCCGAAGCCGAAGCCTGCCTGCCCGCTCTGGGCGCCTACCTGGGGCTGTAACCCCGGCGCGCCGCCGGTGCCGCCCCCCAAAAAGGCCCGCCGCTCACACGGCAGGCCTTTTTCGTTTTTTCGCCCCGCCCGTTTTGGGGCGGGCGCTTTTTTGTCAGAACACGAGCACGCCGTTTTCCAGCCGTTTTTCCAGCGCCGCGCCCCGTGCAGCGCCCCGCGCCGCGCAGCCCGAAGCGTGCTCCGCCAGCCTCACCGGCACGCGCAGCGCACCGGCCAAGTAGTCCGGCAGCCCGCGCAGGCGCGCGCCGCCGCCGGTGAGCACGATCCCCTGGGTGTGAAGATCCCCCGCCAGCTCGGGCGCGGCCCGCTCCATCACCTGGTTTGCGCTCCGCACAATGCGCCGCACAACCGCCTCCACCGCCCGATACAGCTCCAGCGTGTCCGCCTCGTGCACCTCGGGCAGGCCGGTGTGCAGGTTCTTGCCCTTGATGCGCAGGGTTTCGTCAAAGTCCTCCCGCAGGCAGCCTGCAGCCCGGATCTTAATGGCCTCCGCCGTCCGCTGGCCCACCAGCAGCGAAAACTTCTCTTTTAAGAACCGGCGGATAGCCTGGTCGAAATCGTCCCCTCCTATTTTAATGCTCTCCGCCTCCACAATGCCTCCCAGGCTGAACAGGGCGATGTCCGTCGTGCCCGCCCCAATCTCGATCACCATTTTTCCCTGGGGCGCAAAAATATCCAGCCCCGCGCCCAGGGCCGCGGCCATCGGCCGTTCCATCAGCATCACATGCTTTATGCCCGCCTTCATCGCCACGTCCACCAGGGTGTCCCGCTCCACGCCGGTAGCGCTTACCGGCGTGCACAGGCACAGGCGGGAGCTCGCCACCGGGTTATTGGGGCGCACCGCCCGGAACTGGCTTTTCAGCAGCAGCGCCGCCAGCTCGGGCCGGCTGACCAGCCCCTTTTCCACCGGCTGATATACCTCAATCCAGGGGGGTGTGCGGCCCAGCATCGCCAAAGCCTCGTCCCCCATCGCGCACACCCTGCCGCTGCGCCCGTCCATCGCCAGCAGGTTTGCCTGCCGGCAGAACAGCTTTTTCTCAGGGCATGCGATCGAAATCCTGCTTGTGCCCAGATCGACGCCATACTCCCACCGAAACATTATCTTCCCCCATTCCGGCAGCCGCCCGCCTTTGCGCGGCCGCTCCTGCCGCGCCCCGCCTGCGGTTCAAGGGCGGCGCTTCCCCGGCAGTGCGGCGCGCTCGCCGTGATACTCGCTCCTTTTTTGGCCCGTGTAAAAGCAGATCGTGTTTTTGCCCTGGCACTTTGCCTGGTACAGCGCAATGTCCGCCCGCTCATACAGCGTTTCATACTCCCGGCCAAACTCCGGGCAGGCCGCCGCCCCCACGCTCAGGGTAACCTGGAACGCATCCTTTGCTTCGGGAATGCGCACGCGATGCACTGCCTCAAGCAGCTGCTCCGCACGCTGCGCAAGGGCAACCCGCTCCTGCAGGCCGGCGGCGAACAGGCAGAATTCGTCGCCGCCGATCCGCCCCAGCAGATCTTCCGCGCGGAACACGCCGCGGATCGCCCGGGCCACCTCCCGCAGAAGCGCGTCTCCCGCCGCGTGGCCGAACCGGTCGTTCACCTTTTTAAAGTCGTCCATATCCACCATAAACAGCGCGCCGCAGGCGCGCTCTCCGGCCAGGTAGCGGCGCACGCCCTGTTCCAGCGCGCCGCGGTTGAGCAGGCCGGTCAACGGATCCGTCTGGGCGGCGCGCTGCAGCTGAATGTCCTGGGCCACCTCCGCGTCCACATCCACAAGGCTCACATAGGCCAGCCGCCCCTCCGCGCCGGCCACCAGGGTCACCTGTGCCTCCAACCACCGCCAGGGCCCGTTTGTCCCCTGCTCCGGTTCAGCGCCCTCGGGCAGCCGGATGTTTTCCTGAAACAGCGGCGCCGAAATCCGCGCCCGCACCGTCTGCACCTCGCTGCCCTCGCCCTGGCGCTCCGGGGCCGGAAAAAGCAGCTGTGCCCGCAGGGCTTCCTGGTCCTGGGGGTGAACGCATGCCTGGATGAACCGTTCCAGAATCTCGCGGTGGCCGCCCTGCAACCCCTGGCTGAGCCGGGGCGAAAATTTTTCCAGCCCTTCCACAATGCGGTTTTGATCCAGGTTTGCGATATAGTTCAGCACCGCCCGCTTTTGCAGCGCGGTGCGAAAGTTCTTTTCCTTTCGCAGCTCTCCGTTCAAAACGTCGCTTTTTTTCAAAAAGCGTTCCGCGCGGCACTGGAATAGGGTAATCATATAGCCGCAGGCAAGCAGGAGCGAGTCCTTCAGCACCAGGTCCAGGTGCACCGGCACGCTGATCTCCGCCGGGATATCCCCCCGGAACAGCACCGGCACGGTCACCCAAGAGGCAAGGATCATCACTCCCCCGCTGGCGAGCATATACACCAGCAGGATCGTGCTTTTCTGCCGCGAATGGATCAGCGAGAACAGCTCCTCCGCCAGCATAAACCGTTTCAGCAGCGCCAGCATGCCGGTGGCCGTGAGCAGGGCCAGGGTAAAAATGCTGATCCGGTATTCCAGCGCGCTCGGGTCCCAGGGCACATGGGCGGGCCACAGGCCCATCACCGCCACCATCAGGTCGTGGATGGCGCTGAAATTCAGCAAAAAGGCCGCGAACACGAACAGGTACACCCACGCCCGGTCCCGCGAAACAAGGCGCAGCTCCAGCACGGTCACCAGCGGCACAAAGGCCATCATGGCAAAGGGGGCGGGCCGGTCCACCAAAAACTCCGTCACCACCGCAATGCTCCCGTTGCACACGCCGGCCGCCAGCATGTGCCAGGCCTTCACATGGAAATCCGCCACCAGCTTGTGCACCCAGTGGAAGCTGGCCACGGTAAAGCTCAGGGAAGACAAGAACAAGGCAGCCGGGCTGGAAAACAGCCGGCTGAGAACATCGTTCAGTTCTGCCATAGCGCACCTCCCGCAGCCAGAATGTTTGGCCCGCACCCAAATTCCCCCTGCCGGGGCGGGTGTGAAGCCCCGCGCAGCGCCTCTCAGCCCGTGGCCGGGCGGCGCAGCATCTCGCAAAATGCGGCCGCCGGCACCGGGCGTGAAAAATAGTATCCCTGCTGCACCGGGCACCCATGCGCGGCCAAAAACTCGGCCTGCCCGCGGGTCTCGACCCCCTCCGCCACCATGCCCAGCTCCAGCTGCCGCAGCATGTCGATCACCGCGCCCAGCAGCAGCCTGCCCCGCTCGCCGCAGGTGCAGCGGTCCACAAAGCCCTTGTCCAGCTTCACCACGTCAAAAGGCAGCTCCCCCAGCATGTTCAGCGAGGAATAGCCGCTTCCAAAATCGTCCATTTCCAGCACAAAGCCCATCTCCCGCAGCTGCCTGCAGGTCTCTAAAAGCTTGGGCCCCTCCTGCGCGCAGGCGCTCTCGGTCACCTCCAGGTGCAGGGCCCCGGCCGGCAGCCCATAGCGCTCCAGAATGGCGGCCAGCCGGGCGCAAAAATTTTCGCCGCGGATGTCGCAGCGGGACACATTCACCGAAACGCTTTGCAGCGCAGGCATTTGGGGGTCCGCTCTCCAGGCCTGCATAAAGCGGCAGACCTCTTCCCATACGTAAAAATCGAGCTGGGTGATCAGGCCCCCGCTCCCCAAACAGGGCACAAAGGCCGAGGGCTGCAGCATGCCCGCCCGGGGGCGGACCCAGCGCACCAGCGCCTCCGCCCCCACAAACTCCCGCCGGGCAAAGTCCACCTGGGGCTGGAAATACACCTGGAACTGGCGCTGCTCCATCGCCTGCGGAAAATTTTTAAGCACTTCCCCTTGCTGCATCGGCATTTGGCCGTCCTCCCTTTGGTGATAAAAGGCGGGTGCGGCGCTGTATCCCACATAAAGCGCGTCCCCGCTTCCGGTCACTTGGCCGCCCCGGCGGCTTCCTCCTGCACTGCCGGCTCCTCCCCCGGCTCCTGCGCCGCAGGTTCGGCCAGCCGTATCTCCGGGCGGGCGCCCTCCGGCTGCACGATCTCCACCTTGCCGTTTATCCTCGCGCCCTCCGCCACGCCCAGCCGCCCGGCGGTAAGGTCGCCCTGCATGTACGCCTTGGCGCTGAACAGGTGGGTCAGCGCCTCGATCCGCGCGTTGCCCTTCAGCGTGCCGCCCAGCGCAAGCTCCTGCGCCGTCACCGCGCCCTCTATCTCACCGCTTTCCGCCACCCGGGCGCTGCCGCTGCAAACAAGGTCGCCCTTGACCTTCCCGCTGTTCAGCGAAAAGCTCTGGCAGGTGATGTTTCCCACCACCACGCCTGTCACGGAAACCTGTTTCGAGCACACGATATTCCCCTGCACCCGTCCCTCGATTACGATCGGCTCCTCCGAGGCAATATCCCCTTTCACCTGGGCGGCCGCCCCCAAAACGGTCCGCTGCGGGGCCATGACCAGCGGCGCCTGAGGCTCGGCCCTCTCCGCCTGCTCCGCCGTCGCCGGCAGCTCGCCGCCGCGCCGCTGCACATCCTCCTCCAGAATCGCTGTCCGCCCTTTTTTAAACGGCATTTTCTGCACCTCCCTTTCTGATCAACACGGGGGCATTTCCCCCTTACCCTGTCAGCGCCTGCCAGGCCTGGCCGGGCGTGGCCAGGCCGCGGCTCTGAATGGCGTATACCTGGAACGGCGCTCCCTCGCCCGGCGCGCCGCCCTGCACCCGGTCAAACAGCTGGATGCGCACCGCGGCTTCCTTTTTGCCCACGGCCTCCACCTGGCAGTAGTACACCGCGCCGTCCGTGCCCTCAAGCGGGGACCAGCCCTCCAGCGGGCCCGGGGCAAAGGCCCCGCCCGCCCAGTGGCCCCATTGCTGGCCGCCGGTTTTCCCCAGCGCCAAAAACAGGTAGCAGGCCTCGCTGCCGGGCTGCACGTTCACGGCGGGGGCGCACTCGCTCACGCCCTCCCCCACCGCCGGGCTGCCGGTAAAGCCCTCGCCGGTAAAGCTCACCTCCAGGCTGCCCCAGGTAAACACCTCGCTGCGGCGCACCGCGCCGGCCGCCAGCCAGCCGAACACCAGGGCGGCCGCCGCCAAAGCGGCGGTGGCCGTCAGCACCTTTCGCCGCAGCCTTTGGCAGGCGTTCTCTGCCCCTGGCGGCGCTCTGCGGTTTCGTTCATCCCTGCTGCACCTCCTCTGCGCTCCGGCGGCAGATCGCCGCCCAGCCGGGCAGCCCGTCGCCCGCCGCCTCAATTCCTTCCGCCAGCACCTGCACCTCCAGCCGGCCCTTTCCCTCACCGCTCACGCTCTGCAGCAGCGGCGCCGTGGTTTCGCCCGGCTGAAGCACGCCGTGATAATAAAAATACCCGTCCGTCGGCTCGTAGCTCCAATACCTTCCGCCCCCGTCCGGCACATCCCAGCCGGCGGCCAGGGTAAAGGTGACCCCGCCCATGCGGTACTCGCCGTCCGCAACACCGGCCGGCCAGTCTCCCACAGGCTCGCCGTTTCCGGCGCCCCTGCCGTCCCGCCAGACCGGCACCAGCGCGGCCCGCACAAAGGCGGGGGCCGCACCCGGGTTTTCCTGCGGGCTCTTGTTGTAAACCGCCGCCGCCAGCGCGTCGCCGCCGGTGCCGCCCGCAAGATACAGATCCTCGCGCAGCCAGTCCCCCTGCTTCACCGCAATATCCACCGAGGCGCCAAACTGCAGGGGTGCCGCGCCGCCGCTCTGCAGCGCAAGATAGGGCAGCGCCCGCCGCCGGCTCACCGCCAGCAGGACAAGCAGCAGCAATAACACCACCGCCGCGCAGAACAGCGCCCGGGCCCAGGGGTGGGGCTGGGCCGGCCCCTGCCGGTCCTCCTGCCACTCCGGGGCGGGCGGCGCCTCGCCGGGCCGTACAGCCTGCTTAAACATGCACCTGCCTCCTCTCCTCTGCCTCTGCCTCGCCGGGGCCGTCCTGCTGTTCGTCTGCCTTTTTCAGCCAGTGGGGCAGCGCCAGCCACAGCGCCAGCATTGCGGTCAGGGCGGCTCCCGCCGCAATGCCGGGCCAGGTGTGCAGGCAGGCCGCTGCCCAGCCCAGCCAGGGCACCGCCCAGCCGCCCCGCCCCAGCACGCTCCCATAAGGGATCACCGTTCCGTCAAACTGGGCGTTGTCATCGCCCAGTACCCGCAGCTGCTGCCTTTCCGGGTCTATCTCCGTCACCCGCGCGGTCAGCACCTGCCCATCCTCCAGCCGGTAGGTCACCTTGTCGCCCGGCGCCAGCTCCCCGGCCTGCGCGCCGCGCACAAACAAAAGGCTGCCCGCCGTGTAGGCGCCGCGCATTCCGCCGCTGGTCACGATATACGGCCGCCAGAAAAACAGCGCCGCAGTCAGCAGCACCGCCAGCACTGCCAGGGTGGCCGCCAGCCCTAAAACAAGCCGCCCCGCCGTCAAATTCGCTTTTTCCATCCCTTATCCCTCCTGCCCGCCGCCCATATTCACGGCAAAGGTCGGGTCGCTGAGCCACTGCTCATTCTGCAGCTCCACCGAAACGCTCACCCGGGCGGCCGTGTCGGTGCCCGCCGCGCCAGTGTACTGGCGCGCCGCGGTGATCTTTTCCGGCGCCCAGGTGCATCTTTCACCCAGCACCACCGTGGCGTCCTCCGGGTCGTTGCGGGCGCTTCCGGGGTTTTCATCCAGATAGCCCGCGGCCCCATAGCGCCAGCTCCAGTTCTCCAGCTGCTCCACCGTATACGTGCCCCACTTAAGGCCGCTCACGGTTTTGCTCCCCTCGCCCTGCACCGCCTCGTAAAACACCTCCCGCCGGCTTCCCGCCTGGCGGGTGATGCGGAACAAAAAGCTCTGGTTCGGCGGAATGGCAGCCCCGTCGCCGCTCTCCACCGCAAGGTCGATCTGCCCCTTTGCCACCCGCACCGACAACACATTGTCCGTTCTGGCGCGGGCGTAGCCCGGCAGCACATTCCCCACCGGGTCCAGGTAGCGGCCGTTGCCCGTGCGCACCAGCGTGTCCGCCCCCTCAATCCTGGCGATCCCCAGCATCAGCATGCGGTCGCCCAGGGTATAAGGCTGGTAATCAATGTGATAAACGTAGTTGGTGTTTTCAGCGGGCATGGCGCTCACCAGCGTTTCGTCCCCCTCCAGCCGGCAGTCCAGGTAGCCATAGGCGTCGTCCACCCCGTAATCGTTCAGCTTGTAATGCTTTTCCAGCAAAAACGCCCGCAGGTCGCCCGCGGCCTCCAGGGTCTGCCCGTAAAACAAAAACTGTTCCTCACAGTAGCTTTTGAGCGGGCGCAGTTGCACGTTTGCCGTGGGGATGGGCAGCCAGATGCTGTTCTTCCCCTCCTTCATCAGGCAGGAATCCGCCGTGTTGGTGGGCACCATGTTCCCCCCGGGGAACGAGGACCGGGCGCGCACCGTGGCGGTCCACAAACGGGTCTGCCCGCCCGTGATGTTCTGGCCGTCCCACCGCACAAAGCTCTCGTTGAAGGAACTGGGCTCCTGCGAAAACTCGTGGGTGGGGTAAAAGTGCCCGTCGATCTCGTCATACACCGTAAAATCCCGGATCGCCGGCATGGGCACCCGCACCTTGCTCAGGGCCGCCACCATATCCTGCGCCATGTCCTGCGGGGCCATATGCTCCTTCTGGAACGCGCTGGCCTTGCCGTCCGGGTGGAACAGCAGCACCTTGCTGTAATAATAGTTGCCCTGGTTCGCCGTGCTGTAGGTCAGCCCGTCCGGCTTGCCGGCGCCGGTGGTCTGCCTCTCCAGCGGGCTGTCCAGCCCCATCTGCATGGCCAGCAGGTGGTTGCCCACCGCAAAACCGCCGCAGGCGCTGGTGTCCACCGGGTTTCTGTACCGCTCGGGGTTTGCGGGGATCGAAAACTCGGCCCGGTAGTCCGCATCCTGGGCATCCGAGCCCAGCATGCTGGGGTAGCTGCCCTGCAGGATGTCGTTCAGCGCGTCGATAAACGGTTCGGCGCACCCGCCGTCGGGGTTGTGGAAAGGCGTGAGCGGCACCGCCACGTCGCCGCCGTAGGTCACAATGCCCACCCGGGTCTGGCTGATCTTTTGGAACACCTCCGGGTTGTCCTCGTAAGAGTGGATTCTCTCCTGCAGCGCCCGCAGGTACTCCTTTGCGCCCGCCGCGCTCCGCTCCATCTCCGAGGGGCTGCGGTTGTCGATCACCAGCACCGCGTCGTAATGCTCCGCCCGCACCTTTCCAAAAGCCTTTTGCACCACCTCGTCCGGCAAAAATTCCGGCAGCTTGGCGCGGATGGTGCAGTCAAAGGTGCGGCCCTCGCCGCTGATCCGGCTGATGTATTTTTCCGTTTTCAGGTAGTCCCAGGGATCCACGGTGATGTCCACCGTATCCACGCCCGCGTGCACGGTCACCGAGCCGCTGTCGTCGCCCAGCAGCTTGTCCTTTTCCTCCACCTTGACCGCCAGCACCGCCGGGTCGCTGTCGGGGCCCCAGGGCTGGCCCAGGGTGTCCTTTGCCTGTGCGGTGATGGTAAAGGTCATGGGGTTGCCCACCAGTTCAAACACCAGCCCCTGGCTGCTGCGCAGGGCGGCCGAAGCGTCTCCGCCGTTCAGGGCGTTCACCTGCGCCAGGATCTCGTCGTCGCCGTCCTCCGTGGGCTTTGCCGGGTCGTGCTGGCGTATGCTGGTCACACGCACGCTGCCGCGGTCAAAGTTCTGAAAAAACTCCTCCGGCAGCGTGAGCAGCGAGGTCACGGATACCTCGTTGGTCGCCTTGGTGAGCCGCCGGTTGCGCACCGTGTAGGTAAAGGTCACGGTCTCTCCCTGGCTCACCGGCCGCATCTGCTCGCTGCCCTCCACCTGCGCCGTCTGGATGCCCGCCTGCGGCTTGAAGCCCATGTAGGCAAAGCTGGTAAAGGTGGTGGTGGTGGCGCCCGCGTTAAGGCGATACGCCGGGTACTTGGGTGTGGTGATGGTGAGGGTGTCAATGTGACCGCCGCCCCTCTCGGTGCCGGGGACCGCCGCCGTGTAGTTGGTGGCGCAGGCGTAAGACAGGCGCGCCGTCCAGTCCCAGTCTGTGGCTGTGGAAGCCGCGCCCGCGCCCACCCGGTAGTCGTTGGTGAACAGATCCACCACCTCGCCCTCGGTGAGGGTGAGGCGCATCACCTTGGTCGGCTGCCCCTTCCACACGGCGTCGCTGATGTCCGAAATGCTGTTTCGGTTCTCGGCGGCGTACAGCTCCACCACCAGGTGGTACAGGCCGCTGGGCTGCAGATCCTCAGCGTCCTCCGGCCAGGCAAAGCTTTCCAGGCTGCCCGCCGCCCGCTGCCCGTCCTCCCATTGCTGGCTCCAGGCGTGCGTCTCTCCGCTGGCCGAGGTGTAGGACCACAGCCACGCCGGCTGGGACTGGTCGCCCGCCGCATACCAGGTCATTTTCACCCGCGCATAAGCGGGGTTCGCAACGCTGCCCCCCACCAGTGCAGCGGGCAGGGTGCCCAGGGCCCAGTATGTATCCTCCTGGGCGGTGTTCTCCGAGCTCAGCAGGATGTTTTTATTCTGCGCGTCCAGCCGCCCGGTGGGGTGCAGCGCCGCATGCACGTTGTTGTTGTAATAATCGTTGTCCGGCCCTGCGAATTTGGGGTCGATGCCCTTGTTGTTGGAGTTGTCCAGTTCCAGCGCCAGGCCGTTCCGGATGCCCGCCTCGGTGCCGCCCGGGTAGATGCCCAGATACTGCCCCTCCTGGGCGCCGTGCACCTGATCCGAGGGGCGGGGGTCGTTGTGCAGCACAATGGCGTTCCCGTCCGGCGCGGCCGCAAGCTGCATGTTCTGGTCCAGCTCCCACGAGCGTTTCAAGTTGATCCTGGTGGTGCTGGTAAGCACGCCCGCCTGCATGTTGGCGTAACTGCCGTCCACATAAATCCAGTCGCCCGCCTGCAGTTCCTGCGGGCCGCCGCGCTCCACCGGCTCCAGCCTGCCCTCCGTCTCGTGCAGCACCGTGCCCACCTGGGTAATAAAGCCGTCTGTAATGCTCTTTGCGTTCAATTCCACCAAAAAGCCGTATTCGGGCTGGCCCTGGGTGTCCACCGGCACCTCACGGCCGCCCAGGTTCAGCGCCACCGGCCGGTTGTCGAACGCTCCCACGGTGCGCGTGATCTCGGAGGTGATCGCCACCTTGTCGGTGGGCTGGGCGCCCCCGCGCAGATAAAACGGGTTATACGTGTATTCCGGGCTGGTCAGGGTGATGGTGTTGCCCTCGATCGACATGGGCGCCGCCAGGATCGAGGCATACCCGTTCACCCCCTGAAACCCCACCTTCCCGGGGCCCAGCGATGTGGCCGCTGTCAGGAGCGGGTTGTTGCCGTCCAGGACCTGCCCGTTTTTGTGCAGATAAGTGCGGTCGGTATAGGGCTTCGCCTGAAACAGGTCCCCTAGGCGGTTGGTATCGGTGGCGGCCCGGGCGCTGGCCAGCGCGTCCACGGCGGCGGGGCTGCCCGTGTTCCGCCAGCCCCTGATGG